>OGTC01000318.1_pt1 | contig 15824 bp, 18 predicted proteins | sample 1574531 | NCBI WGS metagenome assembly OGTC01 (sample SAMN03295859, study PRJEB24534) | human gut metagenome | isolation source: fecal sample 2 from infant 9 | host: Homo sapiens | place: USA: Pittsburgh, PA | collected 2014-07 | reverse complement strand
CGGTAACTATTATGTACAAGATGTAGCATCGTTAGATGCGTTTGGAGGCGTATTATCATGAATCATATATTACAAATGTTATCTAAGCTATTAAGTGTGGCCAAGGAGGCAATCGACCGTCAAGGTCTGATTGCTATCCTAACTATTCCTGTTAATAATAACGATGAAATAGAAGAAACGGCTCAAGGTGAAACCGTGTATAACGAACTTATCGATCAGTTACGACTTAATATCCCAAAAGATACGGATTATCAACCTAACATCTATAGTTATTTTGGTATTAAGAAGAATCCTAATGACACCGTACTCATGGAAATGATGATAAAGGTTTTTCATATCAAACGCTTTAATTCAGAACTGTTTATTTTCAAAGTTAACGGGTGGCAAAAGATAAATGGAGATGAATTACAAGGGTTGATATCTAAAATGATACAAGTATTGCTTGTAGATTATAAGCCTTCACTAAGCACTCTAAAAAATGTCGTAGATGGATTGCAAAAATCAACAGATGTAGAAGAACTTGTTGAGAATGAGCGCTATATTGGTTGTGGTGAAAATATGTTCGATCTTAATACGTTTCAAGTCGTTAAAAATTCAATCGATATCTTTCCAAAAACACGATTGAATTTATCATTAAGTACAAATGATGTAATTACTGATAAGATACCGCCTTATTTTAAGCAATATATGTTACAACTTGCGAATTATGACGATGATTTACAATACTTTCTTTTCCAACATACAGCAGTATTACTTACAGCTGATACTAAATACCGTAGGGGTCTCATATTATATGGTGGAGCTAAGAATGGTAAATCTGTATATATTGAACTAGTTAAATCATTTTTCTATAGTAAAGATATTGTGTCTAAGCCACTTAATGAGCTTGAAGGTCGTTTTGACAAAGAAAGTTTAATTGACAAAAGTCTAATGGCAAGTCATGAAATTGGGCAATCTAGGATTCAAGAAAAGATTGTAAATGACTTCAAAAAGTTATTATCTGTAGAATCAATGCATGTTGATCGTAAAGGAAAAACTCAAGTGGAAGTCATTTTGGATTTGAAACTTATTTTTAGTACAAATGCGATACTTAATTTTCCTCCTGAACATGCGAAAGCTTTGGAGCGTCGAATTAATATTATTCCATGTGAGTATTATGTTGAAAAAGCGGACACTTCATTAATTGATAAGCTCCAGAGTGAGAAGAAAGAAATCTTTCTTTACTTGATGTATGTGTATCAACAGATTGTAAAAGCAGATATCGAGTATCTTGAAAATAGCCGTGTCACTGAAATTACTCACGATTGGTTAAATTTTGGATATGAATTTGTTTCTAGCAGGTCCGTAAGTAATGCAAATCAGAAAGCATGTATTAATTTACTCAGAAAACTTATAGAAATCAAATCAGGATCACGAATCAAAGTATCCGAGTTAAATAAAGTTATTAATGAAGAAATAAAGGTGAGTTCTCAGGTTATTAATCAGTTAATTCAAGCAAACTTTGATACTCAAACCAAACTATACAATGGCTACGATTATTGGATTGATTTAGGTTGGAAAGAAGCCAATAAAAAAGAGATTCATGATATTTCGGAAAAAGATAATATTATTTCATTAGATAAAAATGAAAATATAACAGACGATGAGGCATTAGATGAAGAGAATTTGGATTTTGATTGGGAGGACTTTGACGATGAATAATGAACAAATTGAAGCATTTGTAGAAGTGCTTGTGCCTATCATAGAAGAACGTATCAATAAAGGTAAGTAATCTAATTACGTACTACAGGCAACTGCCTGTAGTACTCATATAATTAAGTGGTAAAAGTGATAAAAATGAAACGAAATTATAAATATATATTATCTATATGTTGTTACAAGACCGATAGTCTGTAGCAATAATCTAATAAAAGGAGAACGGTATGATATGAAGGGTAAAATTGCACTTTATTCACGTGTTAGTACGTCTGAGCAGTCAGAACATGGTTATTCTGTAAAGGAGCAGGAACAAGTACTCATCAAAGAAGTTGTGAAAAATTTCCCAGGTTATGACTATGAGACATATACTGACTCAGGCATTTCAGGTAAAAATATTGAAGGTCGTCCGGCAATGAAACGTCTATTACAAGATGTTAAGGATAATAAAATAGAAATGGTATTAAGTTGGAAATTGAATCGTATCTCACGATCAATGAGAGACGTGTTTAATATTATTCATGAATTCAAAGAACATGACGTAGGGTATAAATCGATTTCTGAGAATATTGATACATCCAATGCTTCTGGAGAAGTACTCGTTACAATGTTTGGGTTAATAGGATCTATAGAACGCCAGACTTTGATTTCCAATGTGAAACTTTCTATGAATGCTAAGGCAAGGAGCGGAGAGGCAATCACCGGTCGTGTTTTAGGCTACAAATTATCACTTAATCCACTTACACAGAAAAATGATTTAGTTATCGATGAAAATGAAGCTAATATTGTACGTGAAATTTTCGATTTATATTTGAATCATAATAAAGGCCTCAAAGCCATTACAACCGTACTTAATCAAAAGGGGTATCGTACTATTAATCAAAAGCCATTTTCAGTGTATGGTGTTAAATACATTTTGAATAATCCAGTCTATAAAGGCTATGTCAGATTCAATAACCATCAAAACTGGGCTGTACAGCGAAGAAGTGGCAAAAGTGATAAAAATGATGTGATATTGGTCAAAGGTAAACATGAAGCCATTATAAGTGAAGAGGTATTTGACAAAGTTCATGAAAAATTAGCTTCTAAAAGTTTTAAACCGGGCAGACCTATTGGTGGAGATTTCTACTTACGTGGTCTTATTAAATGCCCAGAATGCGGAAATAATATGGTATGTCGACGGACGTATTATAAAACGAAAAAGTCCAAAGAACGGACAATCAAGCGTTATTACATTTGTTCCTTATTCAATCGTTCAGGGAGTTCTGCATGTCACAGTAATTCCATCAATGCTGAAGTCGTCGAGCGTGTAATTAATGTTCATTTGAATCGTATTCTGTCTCAACCAGATATTATCAAGCAGATTGCGTCAAATGTGATAGAAGAACTGAAACAAAAGCATAGTAACCAAACAGAAATTAAATATGACATTGATAGTTTAGAAAAACAAAAAGCTAAGCTTAAAACACAACAAGAACGATTGTTAGAATTGTTCTTAGATGATCAGATGGATAGCGAAATGTTAAAAGCTAAACAAAGTCAAATGAATCAACAGTTAGAAGTATTAGATCAACAAATTAAAGAAGCGCAACAAGCAAATCAATCACAGGATGAAATACCTAATTTTGATAAATTAAAAGGACGACTCATTTTGATGATAACACGATTCAGCGTGTACTTAAGAAAGGCTACACCCGAAGCTAAAAATCAACTTATGAAAATGTTAATTGATTCAATTGAAATTACGACAGATAAACAAGTAAAACTTGTAAGGTATAAAATTGACGAAAGTCTTATCCCTCAATCTTTGAAAAAAGATTGGGGGTCTTTTTTTATGCCCAAATTCCAATTTGAAATATATGGTCAAAATGATTATTTCATCGACCAAATTACCACTTTTACCACTTAGTTATTAGTGACAAAAGTGAGCGAAATGAAATAAAAATCAAATATATATTATCAAAATGATGTATCACGTACATACATCAATCAAATACATTAGGAGGTCATAATGATGACATTAGAACAACAACTCAAGCACTATATAACCAACTTATTCAATCTGCCAAAGGACGAAGTGTGGCACTGCGAATCTATCGAGGAAATCGCTGATGATATCTTACCCAATCAATATGTAAGACTTGGCCCACTCAGTAATAAAACACTTCAGACTAATACCTACTACTCTGACACACTTCACGAAAGTAATATATATCCTTTCATTCTCTACTATCAGAAACAACTCATAGCCATCGGTTATATCGACGAAAATCACGATATGGATTTCTTATACCTACACAACACTATCATGCCTCTTTTGGATCAACGATACTTACTAACAGGAGGACAATAAAATGCATAAATACATCAAAATTACACAATTAGTCATTACAATACTAAGTGAAATCATCATTTGGATGAAAGAGTCAGAACGAAAGGAAGTCTCTTATGAATAGATATATCACCCGGGGTATCGCCAACAACTTACCTAATATCTTACAACACCAATTATGGCAACTCGTATCTGAGCGAGAACAAGAACAAACCAAAGATAATACTTCAGTAGATTATTTTCATATATTCCAGTTCAATAAGCATCGCAATCAATTATATATCAAACACAAACAAGAACGACCTGAATATGCGAAAATCCATAAAGCTAATTATTCAAAAGCAATCAATATCAATAAGGTCTACATTATTCGAGAAGATGATGTAGACCTTTCTTATTATGTCATGTTATTACCTGAAGAATACTAGAGGAGTGAAAATTATATGGAAACAATCAAAAGTACATTAAAAACAGAAGCTATATTCAGTGATGACAAACAACATCGCTATCTACTTAAGAAAACATGGAATAGTGAAAAACAATCAATCACAATCATTACAATGTATCCGCATTATGATGGCATTCTCAATATTGACTTAACGACCCAACTCATTATGAACAAAATTTCAGAAATGGATGCATTTGGTTCAATCCATTTTGTGAATCTGTACTCTAATATTACGACACCTATCAACTTAAAACATTTAGAAAATGCCTATGATAACCATACAGATATTCAAATTATGAAAGCAGTGAAAGAATCGGATGAAGTGATATTAGCATGGGGTGCTTACGCTAAAAAACCGATTGTTGAAGCGCGTGTCAATGAAATATTAGAGATGTTGAAAACACATAAAAAGAAAGTGAAGCAACTCATGAACCCCGCAACTAATGAAATCATGCATCCCCTTAATCCAAAAGCAAGACAGAAATGGACTTTGAAAGCGTAACCTATATATGAAGGGTGGAGATAAATTATGAAAGAAATCAATATCGTTTCACTACAAATGATAAAAACAGATACATTAAGTTATCTAAAAGCTCGTATTTCAAACCCTGAGGATGCGACAGAAATCATGCGTTCATTCATTGGAAACAGTGACCGAGAACATCTCATTCTCATATGTATGAACAGTAAAAATGAACCTACACATATTCAAACACTATCGATTGGATCTATTAACCAAACAGTGATTCACCCTAGAGAAATATTCAAAACAGCGATACTCAGTAACGCAAATAGTATAATGCTCGGTCATAATCATCCAAGTGGAGATGTAACACCCTCTCCTGAAGATATCAATGTAACCAAGCGATTAATGCTCATCAGTGAAATGATGGGCATTTTATTTTATGACCATATTATTTTCTCAGATAGTAACACCTATTCCATTAGACAACATAATTTAGAAGTAGAGGTATAGCCGTATTTTGTCACTACCGTTATTTCTTCACTTATCAATATTTATAAAATCCCTTTATAACAACAATTTCAAATGAAAAATATTTTTTACAACTTTTATTAAATATACGTAGGATTGACTTATTGTGACAAACCCATTTTGTAATATATAACTTAAAGGAGGTGACATATTGGATCGTGCATTTCGAATACTTACGATATACAATCGTTTACTACAAAATAAATCCGTTAACAAGCAATCACTCACATTAGAACTCGATACAAGTCCTCGGACGATACAAAGAGATATCGACGATATAAGAAACTTCTTATATGAAAGTAAATCATGGATAAGTACACCAAAAGAAATCACGTACGATTATAAATCTGAAAGTTATAAGCTCGAACAAGATAAGAATGAAAATGTGCATTTTATGTATAATATTTTGACTGCTTTATACCTGACGACACCTCAATTAAGTCATTACTTTTATCAATATCTTAAATTATTAATCATCAAACATCATTCAAATCATCGAACTACATTATTAAAATATCTTGAGCGCTTTGAAATTGATAAGAATCAAACAGGTATTTCGACATCATCATTAGTTGTTCAAGCAATGAACGAAAATAAATATCTTCAATACAATCAAAATCTATTATTACCTTTATCGATGTACTATCAAATGCATGCTTTTCACTTGGTATATCGAATGAACGATGAAATTTATATCGATGATATTAATCAAATGAATCTGAGTTTCTCTGAAAAATCTGTGGACACACATGAAAAATCAAAGGTACAAACCTATATCACGTTTGAAATTTCTAAAGATGTGTGGTCAAAAATGCATCGATATTATCAAATTCATGTGATAGAGAAATATGATGTACATTATCTTATCGTCACTTTTAAGATGACAAGACCCGAAGCGATTCAACTCTGTTTTATGTATCGATCCAATATACGTATCATTTCACCCCCTGATTTGAGAGAACAAGTGATTGATGAGTTACTTTTATTGCAGTCAACATATTTAAAACAACAGGTTCAAGAATAAGCATAATTTACAATATTTTATAAATTATTAAATACGAAAGGGATTGGAATTATGGGCAACATAATAAAAACGATAGGGAAAGGTATTGGGAAAGGTGTCGGTGCAGCAGCATATTATTCAGTTGCGACTGTTGGCGCTGCCATCGGTGCGATTTGGGAAACAACAGGCGATAGAGGTTTGATGAGAGATGCTTTAAGTGATAGTTCTAATAAAGATTTGATGGAAATATATGAGATACAGAAGAAAGATGATGGTGATTATGATACTTATATTGCGGCTAAATCCTTATTACAAGAGAGAGGATTCACTTATAATCACGAAACGAATAAATGGGAAAAATAACAGGGAGTGAAATAAATGGAATTTGCATATTATGAAGCGAAATCTTTAAATGATTTTGAAAATGAACTAAAAACACTTGCTTTAAATAAAAAATATACATTTAGTAAAGAAACCGAAGTCCTTAAAGAAGAAGAAATTCTTGAAAAATCGAATAGCCATGAGCGCGAACTATTAAAAGTATTTAAAGATAATGCGCAGATAACAACGTATCATTTTAAGAGTCATAAAAGTAATTATTTAATTATTATTGGAGAGACAAAAACACCTAATATCATTGGTCTAACAGTGATATTTGATAAAAAACCTTTTAAACAAATAGGGAAAGTTGCGTTAGGATGGCTAATTGCTTTGACTTCAGGTGGAAGTATATTAGCCATTGGAGCAGTATTTGGAATACTTACCTCAGTTGCAAGACGTACACTTGTAATCAAAGGACCATTAGGAAAAGAAATTTCACAAATTATAGAAAATGAATTAGGAGAACCGATAGAAATTAAAAAATAATAGAAAGTAACTATTTTCAAAGACACATTGATTTCAAAATGTGTTCTTTTTCAATTATTTTAGAATAAATATAGAAAAGCGTAGCAAAATAGATTAATATAAAATTAAAATAAATATAGAATGGGGTTAGCAATGTGAAGAAAATTTTTGCAAGTTTGGGAGTAATTTTATTAGTTGCAATATTGGGAGTTGCAGTTGTATTTGCATATGGGAGTTACAAAGATTTAGAACTAAAAAAAGAAGAAGCTAAGCTAGAGGATAAGAAGAATAAGAAAATCGATAAAAACAAAACTACAGAAAATGAAAATCAAGACCAGATTAATAATCAAACAATTACAGCACCAAATGAAAAAGCACAATATGGCAATAACCTAGGAGTTCAAGAAAAAAGTACGGATAAAAATGATCCTAATGGTGTTCTTAGATTTGATACAAACGGAGATGGATTTATCTCCACTAGTGAAGTAACACCAGAAGCTCAAAAATTAGTTGATGAAGGTAAACTACAGCCATCTTCAGATAGAATGGTTGAAGAGTGGACTAAGAATAAAAATAATGTAGATAATACATATGACTATGATGAATCATATAAAAAACAACAAGAAATGTACAAAAAAGCTGCTCGTGGCGAAGTTCCTGAACCTGGAGAAACAATAAAATAAAAAAGCACTAGCTACAATTGCGATAATTATAATTTTTGGCATATTAGCACCTGTTGTTTTTTTGTTACAACAAATATCAAGAAGTAGAATTAGAAAAAATAAATTACAGGCTAAGCAAAAAGAAAATAATGGAAGTAACTCTCAAAGTATTAGTGAAACATCTAATAATATGAATCCAGAGAATGAAAGTTCAAGTAATAATCAAGAAAAAACACAAACTACAACCCACGAAGCTACAATGAATCAACAAAAGGTAACTAGAGATAACATATTTGATTATGCTATTGCAGCTATAAATAAAGTGGGAAATGTAGATTTATTAAAATTTCAACAACCTGAACACAATGGTTCAGAATGGACAATTAATGCAAATAATAAATCAGGTACTGAGGCTAACACCATCGTAGTTAAAGATGATGAAACAGTTCAAATATGGATGGACCTAAAACATCTATGGATCATGAAACTAAAATTGAATTATAGTGAAAGTGATTAACAAGAGGCTGGGACATAATTCCTAGCAAAATAGCCAGTAAATGAGTTTTAACAACTTCATTTACTGGCTTCTTTAGTTTCAATAGTTCTAAAGTAGTTCTCTAAAGGCGATCTTAGATAGATAATCCACTCACTTAAGTTGCTTCGCGTTCCTGGGGGTGCCGTCTCTATAGCAATTCTTAAATGGATTTTCATTCCACTTTAGTTGAGATGCTTGCTTAGGGGGCTGGGTCAAGCCGAGGTCTCGACACTCATCCTGTTCCCTCAGGCGTCACTCAACTAAGTTTCATAATCCATTTTAGAATTACTTGCCTAAGTGCTATTGCACTTAGGTTCATTATTATTTGATTACTTTAATAAAATCTTTGTTTGCTGTTAGGAATAAACCTTCTTGTGTTACTAAGCGTGGTGTTGAGTTAGTCGTATAAATGATGTTTCTAATAGGTAATACATCACCTTTTTTAAGTTTACGTACTGTATTGTCTTTAAAATCACGTGAATCATAGAGTTTACACGCTTTTATAACTTTAACTTTCTTAGGCACCTCTGTAATATACTTGTTTAATCCTGATGTGTTGATTAAGGTAATAAAATCTTTATTCGCTGTGATTATACTACCATCATCTAATACCAGACGAGGTGTGCCTTTCGATGTAAATTGAATATCTGACGCTTCAACTTTAGTACCCGCTTCTAGACTACCTACTTCTTCTTTAAATGATACATCTTTATATATTTTAATTTTTTTCAGTGTCATCATTGGATTCGTTATTCTCGTGAAATATTCACTTTTACGATTTGTTACTTGTTGTGCTTTGTTCTCATTCTTTTTATGCACAAATTCAACTTTGAAATTTTGGCGTTTCATTTTAAATACATCGTTGAAACTTGGATATGAAGCATACACCAATGAGCGTCCTGACTCACCATAATTCACATTAAAATTAATATTGATATCTTTATTTAACTTTTCAAATTCCTCATGTGGAACATAAATTCTATCGTCGCTATATTTATACGTCACTTCATATTCATTCGCCGCATTGTTGATTTCAATGAGACTCACTGATTGAATGCTTATATCGTCTGGTTTCATGACACGAATGACCTCGTATTTGTTTTCTCCCATCATTTGCGTACCTTCGTATACTGGGTAGCAATCAACAACAGTAGGTTTAATCATGTCATATTTATGAACGAAATCTCTAAAGACAATGCCATCTTGAATAATATAGCGCCATTGGTCATTAACGACATCTTTTGTAAAATTAACAAATACTGATTCATCTGCATGATGATATAACGTGTAGATTTGCTTGAATACTGGATTCGTAATCAATGTATTGATATCAATGCCTTGCTCTTTTATTTTTTGTTCAACTTTTTCAATTACTGCATAAAATTTTTCTTTATCTGCAGATTTAATAAATGTCTTCGTACGAAGGAATCTCGAAATAAAGTCTACTTCAACTATTCTAGCTAAAGCCATATGCTTTAATTCTGAAGACATATCCATATGACAGGTTCTATCCAGAACTTCTAAATTTAAGTTTGCTTTATCTAACATTGATGTTTGCTGTACTAACGATTTATTTTCATCGTAACGATTCACGTGATACATAGGTATTGTGGACATTGTGATATCGTCCACTTTTCCAAATAGTTGAAAGAAAAACAACTTATCCTCGCCATATTTCATATGTTCAAATTCAATATGATTATCCATGACTAGACTTCGTTTAAATACCTTTCCTGGTGGTCCTACTGCTCTAAAAATCTTACTAATGTCTTGAGGTTTTAAATGTGATGCTTCTTTATAAGAAGTAAACTTAGCATGATGCTTCACGTTTTTAGACTCATGTTTAAAACTTTGTCCAAAACCAAAGTCGGCATCATCTGCATTCACTTTCTCAATTACTTGAGGGAACCCTTCCTTATCTAACCAATCATCCGCATCAAGTAACGTAATATATTTACCTTTTGCCTCTCTCATTCCAATGTTTCTTGGTTCAGAAGGGCTACCTGTATTTTCAGGTAATTGAATTAATTTTATAAAGTCATAGTTCTTTTCATAATGCTTGATAATGTTAACCGACTCATCAGTTGAACAATCATCTACAAATATCGCTTCAATATTATTCTTGTCCATCTTTAAATCAATTAAAGACTCTATGCACTTTTCTAAAAACTGCCCCTTATTGTATACAGATACAATAATTGAAACTAATTTATCCATACTTCTCCCACCTTTTAATCCACTAAATTTTGTTTATAACTTTGATAATACGTTTCATACTTCATTTTCCCTATACCGCCAACAATATACTTACCAAATTTACTTAAATTCATTACATAAGCGATACATATTGAGAATGTCACTGTTAATGTAAACGTAAATAGGATGTTTAACAACGCATGATCGTGAAGCGCTCCTAATCTATGCACAAAGAAGTAATGAATTAAATAAATTGAAAATGAATAATTACTAATGAAAATAATAAATCTTGGAACATATTTGAAATAAGATGCAATTAAAAAGAATAATAAAATAACCAGTGTCACATAAATAGGTGTATCAAAACGTTTAGAGTCGACTAAAGTTAAAATTCCAAATAAATAATTGCAAACCACAAAAATGGTAACAATTACCGTTCCGCTCAAAATATGGATTGTATATTTTTGAATATGATTCATTAGTTTCTCATAATGATAACCCATATAGAAACCTAATAGGAAGTAACTCAACCATCCAATAAATATCATCCAACCTTCTCTTTGCCACAACCAATTCAAATAAATTGATTCTGGTGCGGGTACGAAGTTTCTCATAGCCCAGAATAAAGTTGTAATAATTAATGAGTAGATAACTAATTTGATTGGATTAAGTTTGACCAAATGTTTAGCAAATAATATATGTAGTAAATAGAACTGAAAAATAATTACAATAAAATAAGTTAATGTTCCACCATGGAACATCATAATTACAACAGAATCCATATAATCTTCAAAATTCTTAGGATGTCCATACACACACGCAAGTCCTAAATTAATAATGATATATGGAATGCCTAACGTTAGTAGCTTTTGCTTAAAGAATCCATCTTTAACTTTCGTTTTATATTGTTTAGCTAACAAGAATTCTGAAATGAAAACAAACATCGGTGTCGCGTATAGCAATAACAATTGAAAAATTCTTAACGAGTAGCCTTTATTAGGCATGTCGAATTTATAAAAAGTCGTTGTTATTGTATGTATCATTACAACACTTAAACACGCGATTGTCCTCATCCAGAAAATAATCGATGTATAAATTCTCATTTGTATCTCCTCTTTACATACTAAACTAAGATTGCTTTATGTTTAAATTTTTAAAAAGATTGCAACCAATTCTCATTGTACAATAGTCATTTATACAACTTCAAAAGAATACAAATGATTATTTTGATATTTACAAATAATAAATAATTGTATGTAGTGGAAAAGACCAGTGTAGTTTTGTTTACGATAACGCATAACCTGATTAAATGCTTCATTGATATCAATGCCACGACGTTTAAGTTCAATTTGAACTAAAGGCAATCCATTAATTAAAATTGTGACATCATATCTCGCTTTATATGTGTCATCTACAGATACTTGGTTGGTGATTTGGAATTTATTTTGACACCAATTTCTCGTATCCAAAAATGATAAATACACTTCAGATTCATCATCTCGTTTCAAAGACATTTTATCTCGCAATATACGGGCACTTTCAAAAATCCCTTTACCATTTATCATAGTTAATAAACGTTGAAACTTTTTATCTGTTAAAGGGTGCCCATTTAATTTATCGGCGTGACGTTCATTTAAAATAGAACGGAAATTATCCAACAATTGTTGTTCATCCCTAATCGTTACAGTTTCATAGCCATTAGATTTTAACTGTTCCATCATTTCAGTTTCTAACGCAAATTCACTTTGGTATACGATAACATCCCACCTTTATCTCTATTCCATTCAATTATAATATATAAATAGATTTAGGTGGTGTAAATTTTATAATTAATTATTTCATTAAATGTTTACGACATATAAAAATAGAGAGCCTATCATTATTACATTTCAAATGTATAAATATCATTTTATTTATAATATTTTATAAAACCTTATTCTCTGATAGAATTAGTTGTGGATGAAATATAGGGGGTGAGTATTAATAATGAGGTTAAAAACATTATGTTGTATTAGTTTATCATCTATGTTCCTATTCAGTGCTTGTGGTCAAAACTCAAACGAAACTAGTCATAATAATAATCAAAACACAGAAAAAAAGTCTGATACTAATGAAACAAGCAACAACCAAAATTCAAATAAGAATAAGTCAGACAATTCTAATGAAACTCAAAGTTCAAATGAACAAGTTGAGCATTCAGACAAAACTATAACAGTAGCTGAAGCTAAGTCTATTGTATACAATTCTGCAAATTCACAAAGTTTTCAAGCATTTGTCCAAAATAAAGATGAACTTATTTTTAACAAAGACAAAAGTAATAATAATGAAATATTTATCGAAACACCCTTTGGAGGCATAAATGAGTCAGTTAAGTTTTATGCAATTGTTAATAGACATACTGGTGAAATTATTACTACTGGAAGTGCAGGTACACATGCAGATGGACTTTTAAAAGCAGATGATGGAAAGATAGACAAAAAAGCATATAATATAACTTTAGAATTTTATAATACATACGTATATAAAAAAGGTATGCCTAAATTTGAAGAAGCCACTTCTGATATGCCTGCAGAAGAATATAAGAAACTTTCACAATTAGTAGGTGACTATACAAAAAAACAAAAGCAAAATGAAAATAAAGAGCCTCAAACAAATAACAATACACAAAATGAAGCAAACAGTATCCAATCCAATGATAGAGATAAAACACAAAGTACAACTAATGAAAGAACAAATCAACAACACAATACAAGCGAAAAACAGAAAAATGATCAAGCATCAAAACAAGAACAACAATCTGAAGAACAGCAAGAAAATCGTAACGAGGAAGCTTCGCAAAATGAGGAACGTGAGGATCCAAACCAACAAATAGAACAACCATCTAGCGAAGATAAGCAAAATCCAGATGCAGCACAAGAAAATAATAACCAAAACAATGATGAAAATACTGATGGTAACAACTATGAAAATGAACAATCTCAAGATGTAGAATCAATCGAATGAAAGTCAAAATAATAGTCAAGAGCAAGAGAATGATGGTAGTCAAACAGTAAAAGTTCACGAAGGAAGTAGTGAAAGAACTGCGGATAAAGATGAATTTTCTGATTTGAAAGTGAATAGAGATAATGTGTTTGATTACGTTATAGCAGCTGTTAATCAAACTGATGGTGGAGACGCTTCTCTTATAAAATTTCAACAACCAGAATTTTCAGCACAAGATGATGGCTTATGGAGAATAGCAGCAAATAATAAGAGTGGTCACGGTTCATATACCTTTATTGTAGATCAAGATGGAACTGTTCAAATTTGGGATGGCTTGATGAATGAAAAAATTGAAGAACAAAAAGTTACATTAAACTAAAGGTAATGCAAAAATATAAAGAAATGCATTCTAACTAAAAATGAAAATTATTGGCTAATATAAAGGATAAATGCATATATAGCATACTCCTTTATATTATTTTGCTATTAAAAAGTATTTAAAATATATTAAATGTCTCTATATTTTTACTATTAAATTTTGTTATACTAAAACAAGTGTGATTTTATACTAGTACATTTTAAAGTGTGCTTTATTTAGTACCAGTATAAAAATCTATTGATAAAAGTATGGGAGCTTTATCAATGATTTGAAATATTAGAGAGAGGATGTAACTTATGAAAATTAAGAAAGCTATAATACCAGCAGCAGGTTTAGGGACCAGATTTTTACCAGCAACTAAAGCGATGCCTAAAGAAATGTTACCTATTTTAGATAAGCCTACTATCCAATAAATAGTAGAAGAAGCAGTAGAAGCGGGAATTGAAGATATTATTATAGTTACAGGTCAGCATAAAAGAGCAATCGAAGATCATTTTGACAATCAAAAAGAATTGGAAATGACTCTGAAAGAAAAAGGTAAGTCTGATTTACTTCAATCAGTAAAATGCTCAAACAACCTAGCAAATATGTTTTATGTAAGACAAAAAGGTTTAGGTCATGCTATATGGACCGCTAGACAATTTATAGGGAATGAACCATTTGCTGTTTTATTAGGAGATGACATTGTACAAGCAGATACTCCAGCGATAAAACAATTGATGAATCAGTATGAAACGATAGGTAAATCAATTATAGGAGTACAACAAGTAAATGAAAATGAAACACATAAATACGGTATTGTTGATCCACTAAATTCTAGTGAAAGATTGTTTAGTGTCAATAGCTTTGTTGAGAAACCACAACCTGGAACAGCACCTTCAAATTTAGCAATAATGGGGCGATATGTTTTAACACCACAGATTTTTGATTATTTAAATCGACAAGAAATTGGTACAGGTGGAGAAATACAATTAACAGATGCAATTGAACATTTAAATTCTAATGATTCTGTCTATGCATATGATTTCGAGGGTGAACGTTATGATGTTGGCGAAAAAATTGGGTTTGTAAAAACTACAATAAAATTTGCTTTAAATGATAAAGAAATGTCTGAAGATATTAAAGCCTTTCTTGAGTCTATTACAAAGTTGAACAATTGATAAAAAAAGATTTTTGTTATTTTTATTGCCTTTTTAGTAAGTTAATTAGGTTATTAAAAAATAAAATATTATTTTAAAATGGTGAAGAGGTTTGAAATGATAAAAATTGGAATTATTGGAAGTTGTATAACCAGAGATGTTTTTAACAGTAAGCATGTAAAAAATTGGAAGGATTACTTTGAAGTTGCTGCGTATCAATCTCAAGTCACTTTTCCGTCATTAGTTAGTGAACCAATTAATTATGAAAAAAATGAAGCCACATACAATAACATGAATGATTTTGAAATTCAGCAAATTAATAATGAGTTAAATAAAAGTTTCATCTATAAAATGAAAAATAGCAATATAGATTATTTAATAATAGATTTCTATGGGGATTTATTTTTTGGAATAGTCAAAGATGTATTTGGAGGTTATTTAACTAATAAAAAGTGGCTGTTTACTAGAAATAATATTTTCAATCAGGTTACTGAAGAAGGACAGACATTATCTTTTGAAAAAAATTTTAAGAAATATTTTGAATTATGGACAAAATCAGTGGATAAATTTTTTGATAATTATTTAATTAATATAGATGCAACAGTAATTATAC
>OGTC01000316.1_pt1 | contig 15926 bp, 8 predicted proteins | sample 1574531 | NCBI WGS metagenome assembly OGTC01 (sample SAMN03295859, study PRJEB24534) | human gut metagenome | isolation source: fecal sample 2 from infant 9 | host: Homo sapiens | place: USA: Pittsburgh, PA | collected 2014-07 | reverse complement strand
CCCCCAGAAAGGACAATTAAAAAAATGAGCAAAACCCCAAAAATCCCAAAGAAAAAAATAAAAAAAAAAAAAACAATTTGAAAACTACGAAAACTCCATTGACAAATCGACACTTTTTTACACTGACTCGTCCATTTTATCCTATAAACATTCATATTTATAAAAAGCATTCAAACTCAAAACACACTCCCTGAAGCTGAATTACATACACAATCTCGAACGTGTTATATTACTCGATTTCATTCCTTCTAAACAGGCTACTGATAACAACCCCCCTACTATCCAATCCTTCACTATGGGAAACAACGCATCTACAAATGGCCAGATTGGAAACCGACCATCTTTGAATCGTCCAAGACCAACAACAAGGAAGTCGGCGGCGTCGCAACAAGATCAGGTGAGAAAATCATCGGCAAGCAACACCAACAATAACTCATTGGATGAAGAATTTAGTGATTTGATATTACATCAAGTAGTTAAGCAACCAGAGTCTGGGTTAACCACCACCACCAGTGCCACTCAACTGCTGTCAAATGTCCCAACCAGCGAGCAACTGCTCAATTACAACCAATTCTCGAATGATTTAATCGAGGATGAATTTAATGAATTGAACGATGGATTAGTTGAAGAGTCGACATCATTAGCAAGAAATATCTTGCCTGACAACCCCTTTTTTGGTACTAACCGGCCCAAAGGCGGAAGCTCGCAATCAAGTGATAATATGGAATTGGATGAACCATTTACTCAAGATTCAGATGATATTCAGGAGTATGAACATCAACTATCTCAAACTCCAACTCCAGACTTGTCCAAAGTGGATTTTACAAAAATTACCAATCACTCACAACAACAGCAGTCCCTGGACCAAGAAGAATCCGACTCTTCCCAACAACTGCAACAACAACAAGTACAACAACAACCACAACCCCCAAGAGCAACAAGAATGTTATCAGCAGCTTCAGTGGCAAGAAATGCTCATTCGCCATCACCAAACCTCGAACAACAAACCCATACACAAACCAATCAGCATCACCACAATAAGCTGTACATAAACAACAATCAGCACATGCAGTCACAAAGTCGTGCCAAGCAGTCAAAAAGCAATAATCATCGTGAAAACATTTTGATTCCAATTGAGATCAAGTGGGTCAACACAAACAAGGAGCAGATCAACAAGATTTCTATCATTGGGTCCTTTTCCAATTGGAGGGATGTCATCAAGTTATCACCACTGGTGAATCACCCTGGAGAATATGTCACCACAATAAACCTTCCCTTGGGTGTACATAAATTGTTGTACATTATCAACAACGAGTATAGGGTAAGTGACCAACTCCCCACAGCAACTGATCAAGAGGGTATCTTTTTCAACTGGTTTGAAGTTATTGATGACACGCACTTGTTCAACCACTCGTTGCATCAAGCCAATCATGTTGGTGCTAGTACGGATTATGATGCTAATATTATATCTAATGAAGATGAAGATGCAGGTGCGACGTACAGCAAAACCCAGCAGCAGCAACAGCACCACCAACACCAACGACAAGACCATCATCTGCCTTTGAACTCAACCCCTCGTTTGGCTGGAAAGTATGAAGTTGAGAAAATCCAAGAAAAGGCTAATGACTTGCTACACAAGATGTCGAAAGAATCGAGTTCACAATTTGAACATTTGGAATTTGTTGAAGATGTGAATGATAACATGGTGGATGAAGGAGACGCTGAACTACAAGCTAAGCAAGAACAACAACAACACCTGGAAAACTATCCATACGCACAATATCAAGATCATCATCATAATCATTCACGTCCCAGCTCTCGCAACCATTCCAATTCAGAACAATTTATTCCATACGAGCTTTCCAAATCAAATTCATTTATCAAACCAGATAAGAAACTTCAATACTCAAACGAGATTCCTGAAATGTTTGTCAATTACGATTACTTTAAGTCAAAACCTGCTGATTATGAATTACCGGAACCACCACAATTACCTCCTCATTTAAACAATGTCCTCTTGAACAAGATTTCACAACATTCAGGAAACTCATCATCGAATTTGATTCCATCGCCTTCATCGTCATCTACACAACAACCCCCTCTTCCTCATGGTGGCGGTGGGTTGGGATCTAGTTCACCTAGCTATAGTCACAAGAGACCACCTTTGCGTCGAGCAGATAGCTCATACTATGCTTCGAATAAAGAGGCATATCATTTGTCAATACCAAACCATGTCATTTTGAACCATTTAATGACGACATCGATCAAGAATGAAGTTTTGACTGTTGCTTGTATTACTAGGTATCTGGGTAAATTTGTCACACAAATTATGCATTCACCAGCTGATACATGAGCTGTGGACAAGAGACAGATTTTCACTATTCATTATGTACATGTTGAGTTTTGGTATAGCAAATTTGTATAGGCTACAAAAAGAAATGTAAATTGAGAGATATCAAAGAGCTACAAAAGAGATGAGATGCTCTTTTTTGCAACGACAAAACTAAAACATTAAAATACAGCATATACTCATAGACCCACAAGCTCGCCAGCTCATCAGCTCATAAAATTATACTCATCAACTCATCAACTCATCAATTCATCAATTCATCAACTCACCAACTCATCAACTCATAAACTCGTAAACTCATAATCTAATTAGGAAAACATATGATAGCACAACATGTAACAACACAGCAATGACACACCTACCCTCACTTTTTTCCCCTTTGCAACCTCCGTTCCCTCCTTAATCTCGTTTGCATCATACTATAGCTCCCCCTCCTAATAATAACCTCCAATTTAAACTGATCAAGCTCAGGATAAAAAATCGAAGTATAGGAATACAACTGTTGAATCAAGGACTTGCGTTTCTCCTTATCAGTATCTCTAATCCAAGTTTGTAATCCCAATTTAAAATCACAGTAATTGCCAAAAATTTCCAAAATGACACCTTCGATAAATTTGGTCAAGTCAATACTAAACTGATCCAATTCGAGTATCTTTGACAACTCATAGATATTGAGTCGGGAATAATACCGGTCGTTTTTCGCTTCGCCAAGGGTATTGAGTGGTGGTGGCTGTAATCTAAATGCACCGAGGTCAGCACTTGCAGGCCGATTGGGACAATGATTGCCCTTTTTCTTAGTTTTATCCACCACGTAGTTGCACGATTCATTTGGTGGTAGTTGGTAATGGGCCATCTGTTTCAATTCCGATAACGGCTTGAATCGAGTGTTTTTCAAGTCAATATAGTCCTTTGAAAATGGGACAGGAAGGATTTTGGGGCCAATGTCATAAATCTCGGAACTTTTGGGGGAGTGACATCTAGGTGCTCGTTTGACGTAGCTAGTGGGTCTAGTTGAAGGGGGAGGTTGGACCGTCACGGACTCTTTTTCGATAAATTGCTGGACATAACTCATAAAATCTTGTTTACGCTCAAAAAATGTGAAAATTATTGGGAATACCATATTGTGTACATTGTGTTTAGGGACGTGCGCAAAAGGTGGTGTATCCGTAGAAGCATCGCTAGTAGAACTCCTCATTTGACTCATGGTTGACGCTTGTTGGGAGCGCCCGATTTTGATAATTGGCGAAGAAGGGATCGTGTTTGCTTGATTGTGGTATCTCAGTGGAGTCGGCGTCTCATCAGTGTCATTTCTTCTCAATGGTGCAATTGCAGCATAGCTAATTGAACTGTTTGAAATTACTGAGTCGTAATGATGGTTACCGTCCTCTTCATTTTCGTCATTATATTCATGAACCAACTGAGAACTAGGCAATACGTAACTTGGTGGTATATTCAACGACTCTCTTAACTCATCCAACTTGGAAGAATTACTTCTCAGATAATATGGAAACCCATTATTACTGGGCAACAATTGTAAATGTACAGTGTCATCATCGTAAATCTCTCCCTTTAGAGCATTTTGTCTTTTGTCAGTCAAAGTTTCCGAGTTGGAGTTTAACACAAAGTTTTTCGCAAAAAGGGGTGAGCTAGCAATGGTTGCGAAATTTGTTGGATAGCAAAATTTAGAGCAAAAATTTTCTAAACCAGTACATGTAGCTTGGTTGTCAGCAGTTTTGGAGCTCACATCATTGTGAGTATCTTTGAAATATGGTGTAACAGCTTTGTTTACAAGAAGTGGATTCAAGAAATTTGCCTTTTCTGAACCTAGTTGATACAACTCGATCTCGTGCAATTGAGATTGTGTGAACTGGCAATCACTCATCAATGGTGGAAGCATTTGAGCTAGTTTTTTTTCCTGCGAGTTAGTGCTATTTGGAATCAAACTGGCTGCCAAGGAAATACTAGTTGCAACTGTGCTCAATGAAGTTGAACGAGGTGGTGCTGATACTGTTGCTGTTGTTGCTGATGGTGCTAATGGTGGTAAAGTAGATGAAGATGAAACTGAATAGTGTCGTTCATGATAGTCATATTCTTTGCCGTAACTTGCTTGACCTAAGGAATAAGTCAATTGATTGTACAATGCCTCAATTCTTGTAAAAGGATCCTGTTCATAATTCAAGTGCGTCTGTACTACATCCTCAGCACCAATACAATTGAAAGCATCGTCGTTGTTGGAAACATTATGAATTGATATGATGTTGGGATCATCTAGTAAACTGGCCAATGATTCACCAAAACTAGTCTCTTGATTGGTTGTTGTATTTGTTCGATCAATCTGGTTGTCTGTTGATACTGGACGCTGGTCTGAGGTTTGTGACAGACTCATTGTGTTAAATCAAAGAACTCTCTACTCAATTAGGGGGTGACTTCATCCACCGTCTCAGGTTGAAAAAGATGCTGACAAAGTGAGAAAGTAAGATGAGTAAATGGTGTTTGATTTGATTCTAGATGTGTGATAGTAGATGTCGTGGTGTTAGGTAAGTCGGATTTGAGTGAATTACTTCTGTCCTTCAGCGGCTAGATTTAAACTAAAAAAAAAAAACCACTCAATATAATGAAGCTTACCCACCCTTTCTTCAAAAGCAGTAACTATTGACTATGGTCTTGTATTTAATTGATTAACTAGACTGCTTCTTTCTGGCACTTAGGGAGTGATGGATTAAAGAAAAGATCGATATATTTATATATGTGTGTGTTTTAACTCTTTGTGTGGTGATTTCTTTTTGCGAATATAAAGATCTTACCACCCCTCACCAACTCTTAATTAACAAAAGAATAAAATTGAATACATCAAAGCAAAACTAGTTGCTCACTAACTACCTCTACTCCATCCCAGACAATAACGACAACACCTACGTCCATTTCTTTAGTACTCCATCTTTGGTTCCCTTCTCTTGCATTTTGACGTATTATTTTTGCAATTTGAGTGTATCTTACATATTGCTTGATAATAATAGCACAATCCATCTGTATGTCATCTTTTACAAGAATGCGTGTGTGTACATATAGTACAGAGAGTCGAATGAAACGACAGAGACGAAAGTGGTCATTGTGCATTCGTACATTGGTTGATGGAGATGAAATTACTTTCTATTCATAGATCGGTAACACTTTCCCCTTTTAGACCACCACTACCAGTTGGAGAGTTTCATCATCAAAAGCAAGTCTCAAATGAAATGACAGTTGCAAGAGCAATACCAGATGGGAATCACGCAGACTCAGATCAACTACATTGGTGTTTGGTCATCGAGCATTCATTGGTTGCACTTGTTGCCAAACATAAATATTCTTTTACAATGTCAACCGTTTTAATGCATGTCAGATTATTATTTTCGCGTCGTAAAAGGGGGCCCAGTCAAAACACGATTTATTTTTTAATTTGGGACTAAAATGTAATGCAGATCCTCGCATATTTAGACCTGGTCTACGGCTGAAACCTATGAACCACAAAGCTATGATCTAGATGTTGTTTGCTGAGCAATATATGGACTATCAATATTGGATCTCCATGAAGCACTGATACATAGTGTAACATAGAAAACATTGGGAGCAGAAATAGGTAAAACATTTCGAATTGACAAAGAGGCTCGATTACCGAGAGGCATGGAAAGAAACAAACTATCACGGATCAGGACTGTTGCGAGCTCTTCCAATACTGAAAGCCCGTCATCACTATAGTGCCCTTAATAACTAGTACTAGTACTTATTAGTAAGAATCATCTAATCATTTTACACAATGACACATATCCCATCTAATGCGGAAAAGTCATTTGCCGAAAATTAAGCTCTTGCTTATTGTTTTGTATTCAGTTCCGATATCGTACCGAAATTCCATCAAAAAAAAAAAATGAAAGAGAAAATTTGACAAAAACGGCTTCAAAGGAATACAATGGAAGCCTCGTCATTCAGCTCTTTTTCTAAGGTTTCACATATATATTAAACACAATGTACTCTCATCCATCTTTATATCCTTTGAGTGAATAGGAAAATCCAAACGCGTTTTTCCCGATCTGAACCAATATAGCATTAAAAGTTGTACCTTCATGTCCGACGACGCCACAATTAATTCAAGCACTGAAGTGGATGCAAAGGTTACCGAGAATGAAAATCAGGGGGATGTGTACCGAAGTGTACCCAATTTCCAGCAAATATCACTACTACATGAGTCCATATTCATTTTCTTCATATGTATGTCGCAATTATTGACGCAAGCAGCAAATGCCCAAACAATGGTAAACTCAGTTGTGCTTGGCAAAGCGTTCAACGTAGCTGACAATGCTGGTCAAATTTCGTGGTTTTCCGCAGCTATCTCATTAACTGTTGGTACATTCATTTTGGTCAGTGGAAGACTAGGCGACTTGTACGGTTACAAAAAACTATACATTATTGGATACTTGTGGTTTGGGGTGTTTTCTCTACTATGTGGCTTTACGGGGTTCACTACTTCCCACGTATTTCTTTCAACCATGAGGGGCCTACAAGGTATTGGTCCTGCAATAATGATGCCAAATTCCCAAGCATTGGTTGGCAACTTTTACCCAAATGGTCGAAGAAAGAATATGTGTTTTGCGTTGTTCGGTGCCGTTGCTCCATCTGGGTTCATTATTGGTGCTTTGTTTAGCGGGTTGTTTACTGATGTTGTTTGGTGGCCCTGGACGTTTTGGCTTTGTGGGATTGTCAGTATTGCCTTGGCCATATTGGCATTTTTTGTCATTCCAGCAAAAGTAGGTAGCCGCTCACCGGGGAAATTTGACTATTGGGGTTCTATAACTGGTGTATCTGGCTTGATATTGATCAACTTTGCATTCAACCAAGGTCCCACTGTAGGTTGGGAAAAGGTTTACGTGTACGTGTTGCTAATTGTGGGGTTCTTACTTATGGGTGCGTTTTTCTTCATTGAAAAGAAAGTGGCAGACCCTTTGGTACCTCCGGAAGTATTGCGTGGTGATACCGGTTTTATATTAGCTTGTATCAGTGCTGGGTGGTCATGTTTTGGTGTTTGGTTGTACTATCAATTCAGATGGGCTTTGTTGGTTGACAAACACAGTGAGGTGGTGGCAGCGGTGCAAAATGTCCCTTGTGCACCAGTCGGTGTCATTGCCGCAGTAGGAGTGGCAATATTACTAACAAAGATACCTTCCGCTGTGGTGATGTTTCTTTCAATGCTTGCATTTCTTGTTGGTTCAATTCTTATGGGCACTAGACCAGTGGGTCAAACATTTTGGGCACAAAAATTTGTCAGTTTGTTGATACAACCATTGGGAATGGATATGTCGTTCCCAGCTGCTGTCATATTATTGAGTGCAGCTCTTCCGAGACACCAACAAGGTATAGCAGGCTCATTAGTGTCAACATTTGTAAATTATTCCATTTCAATCGGATTGGGGTTTGCTGGTACCGTCGAATATTACACAACCAAGGATAAGCCTCAGAATTTTGACACTACAGTTTTAGGATTTAGAAATGCGTATAGAATGGGAATGGGACTTGCTGGGTTTGGAGTTGTGGTTGCCGCAGTTTACATGTTTAAACAGTTTCAACTGAGGAAAAGGGAATTAGAGAGGAGAGAGTTTCTGGAGGAAAGGCTAGCACGGGGGCAGGAGCAGGAAAAGACAACCGAGAGCACGGTACCAGTATAGATCATTACCATAAATTAGAGGATGCATAATTGATTGGTATCTGTAAAATCATCTCTGTAAACTGCTTCATTGCAACTGTGGCTTATTACGTAATCATCTCAATTGCGCTCTATTTTTTTTTTTTTTTTGATTACGAATTCAAATTATTGTCAATTCACCCACAAAATCTCCTCCCTTCGTTTCCCATATGACATCTCCAGTATTGAAATCACCACTATCCAAGTCCCTCAGAGTTGCATTATTGCAATTGAAGGCAGGTGCAGACAAATCAGCCAACTTGGCTAAAGTCACCAAATACATTGAAGAAGCAGCTGCCAAAACTCCCTCAGTTGATCTCGTCATGCTACCAGAATGTTTCAATTCACCTTATGCTGTTGATCAGTTTAGAAACTATGCTGAAAATATCCCTGAGGGAGAAACTACTAAATTGTTGTCTTCAATGGCCAAAAAGCATGGGATTTATATCATCGGCGGCTCGATTCCTGAATTGGATTCAGACAAGATTTACAACACGTCATTGACATTTTCACCTCAAGGTGAAATAATTGCCAAGCACCGTAAAGCTCATTTGTTTGATATCGATATCCCGGATGGGATCACTTTTCAGGAATCATTGACCTTAACTGGTGGTGATAAAGCCACCGTTTTCAAATTGGGTGATTATGGAAATGTGGGGCTTGGTATTTGCTACGATATCAGATTCCCCGAATTGGCTTCAATTGCATCACGTAGTCCATACAATGCATTTGCTATGTTTTATCCGGGAGCTTTCAACACTACAACTGGTCCCTTACATTGGCATTTGTTGGCTCGCGCAAGAGCAGTTGATAATGAACTTTATACCATCTTGTGTTCGCCAGCTAGGGATGTAGAAGGTGGCGGGTATCAAGCATATGGCCATTCTTTGGTTGTCGATCCATCAGGTAAGATTATAGCTGAAGCTGGTGAAGGTGAGGAGATTTTATATGCCGAATTGGATAAAGATGTGTTGACCAAAGCAAGAGAAGGTATCCCTGTCCATTACCAAAGACGTTTTGACATTTATGGAGATTTCGTGAATGATAAGTCGACAAAAGTTGGCGACAAGTAAAATATAGAGACAAGATATGCAAAATGTATGGTTTTACTCTATGATTTCCAAGCCTTTACTCATCCTCTATACGCTCTATATACTCACACAAAACATCCATAAACTCATTCGGCTTTTCACTAATCACCCAGTGACCACTTTTGATATCTCTAATTTCAAAATTAGGAAAGAATTGAGCTATTTCAGGAAACACATCATCGGGGATATAGTGAGATTCAGTACCTCTAATGAAAAGTGCTGGTCCTGTCCACCTTACTTCAGTAGGACTATATGGCCAGCTAGCAATAAACCCTTTACTAATAGCATCACCAATGATATCCAATGGTATTTTAGACGTTACTGGTTCATCCTTTTTACCTCGTTTCATATTCATCAATACAAATTGTCGAACAACTTTATTCGGCTCAACTTCAGCCAATTTAGCATCAACGTCTTTAATGTTTGTGTAATGATACTTTTCCAAACTTAAACGCAATTGATTTATATACTTGTTGAACTTGGAGTCAGTATTGCCAAAAGTTATGGGGGCATTGTCAACACTAACAATCATTTTAGGAACATCTGGCTTGCGTAATGCTACTGCCATTGCGGTTTTGGCTCCCATTGAATGACCAATGAAGATTGGCTTTTGCTTGAAATCACGCTGAGCAACCCAATTTTCAACGTCGGCGGCAAGGCTCGGGTAATCCAACCTTTTGATGTGTGGACTTGATCCAAAGTTTCTCAAGTCGAGACAATAGACGTTGCGGTCAAGCCTTTCACTGAGTTGTTTGGCCACGGTTCTGTTGTTACTCTTTGAACCAAACAAGCCATGGAGAAACACAAGTGGTGATTTGTTCAGATTGTGTGCTTCAAACTCATCGTATACTAGGTCCACGGTTTCAATGGGTGCACCACTTAGCCTCAAACGTGTTTGAGAAAAGTATCGCCAAAATATACCACATAGTTTAGAATTCACCGCTACTGGTGACGCTGAAACTCTCAATGGGCGACTCAACTTAAACATTGGTTGGAAATCAACAGATCCGATCTTTTGAAGTTTTTCATTTTTTGTAGATCCGACGTGAGAAAACATGCGATTAGAAAGACCGAAAGACTCAAACAAGCCATCTCACTACTTGGCCACCACCTTTCCCAACCCCTACACATGATCAGAAGTATTTTTAGGCAAATGTCATCATCATCACCTTCATCAACCGTGGGTCCCATTGAGGCTTCCATTCTGAAAAAGCTACAATCTACATTCCATCCCACATTCCTTGAAATCAGAAACGACTCACACAAGCATGCCAAACATGCGGGAATGCAAGGTGCTTCCAACAGAACTGAATCTCATTTCTTTATCAAGATGCAAAGTGAAGTGTTTAATGGGAAAAATTTACCCGCTAGACACCGATTGGTGTACAGTTTACTTGATGATGAAATTAGTAAGCAAGGTGTGCATGCATTACAAATGAAGTTGAAGGGTACGAATGAGTCAATACAGTAAAATACAGTTCCTACCGAACAAGGATAACTCCTTCGAGCTTCTACGATGTAAAATAAAAATTAAAACACTATTTATTAAAATTGATAATCTCTATACACCATTCTCCTCTTTATTTTGAAACGTTGCCTGAACTGAAGCGTTTTTAGCCACCAATTCAACAATACGACGGATCACTGGCAAATTCAACCAAGCAGGAACATAAGCTTCAACACGAGCAAATGGCCTCAACTCAATCTCTCTAAACGGATCCTCAAAATGTCCATCAGCAGAAACTGTTAAGAAAATCTCATCCCTTGAACTTTCCTTGGTCTTTGCCGCCACCAATGACATCACTGCTGGCGCAATTGGTGTTTCATACTCAGCTGAACTATAAGCACCAACAATTTTATGAATTTGTGCTGGGTTCAAAGCAAAACAAATTTCATAAATAATGTCTATATCCTCACTGGTGTTTTTTCTCAATTGCAACAATTTAGCCGCTTGTAAAACGTGGATTAAACAAGTGGAACCTTCTTCAATGCCATGCGAGTTACACCATTCTTCAAGTCGCGTAACATTGTAGTTCAATTGTAAACCTCGTTTCCATGATAAAAAGTTGCGTCTCATAATCAAATCATTAAAACATAAAGCATCAATAAATCTCAACATTTCGGTAATGACCCTGACAATAACTTCATCCTCGATATAATAATTCTTCATTGACCAGTACAATGAGTTGAATGTTAACAAAATGTCATCCATTTTGTAGCTGCTGGAACCGCTAGAAAATACTTTACTCAAAAATGGTGAGCTTTCTGGAGCCATGAACCCAGGTAAAGATTGAGAAATAACAACAGCTGAAACCGCCTTCTTTTCCAAATCCTTTTGCATCTTCTTCATCCACATGTTGTAAATATTATATGACAATGATTCAAAATCCTCTTTGACAACACCAACTAATTTCAAGTACTCGTTGAATTCGTCTTCACTCATTTCATTAGATAAGTTGTCATTGGAGATGATTGTTTGTTCAGCATACGAGACAAAGGAATACAATTCATGGGTGTTGGATAACCAAAACGCACCGTGTGAAATAACATCTTCATCTTTCAAAGTGGATACAAGATTTTGAATGGTTGATAAAACTTCACCAAGAAACTCTTCACTTTCCTTAGTCAATCCCAATCTCCACATATCGGACAAGATGATAATGATTATCCTCGAAGGGAACAATACTTCCTTTCTTGTTAAATCAGCAGCAACATTGGAGGTAGGAATTTTGGATCCCTTGAGCAACCCTTCAACAATTTCACGATGTAATTGACGCGAGTTTCTCAAAAGTTTAAATAATTCATCATTAATATCATCAATATTAGCATCACCATCATTGGAAACGGCAATGACTGATACCGGTCTAGGGTTATCAATAGAATTAGGAGAGCTCCACGCCACAGCATTGCTATGACGTTTGTTATTACCGTTGCTTTGAGCGCCTCTGATTTTGGGATTATTGAGTTGTGCCAATTCCGCTTTCAATTGTTCAATATGGGCTTTCAAGTCAACTTCAATGGTATCGCGTTTGACTAAATCATTTCTGGCATTGTTCAATTCTTCAAGTGTACGTTGTACTTCTTGTTTCAATGCCGATTGTTCCTTGGACAATTCAGCAATCTTGGCTTCAGCTGATGCATATTCAGATCTAAGAGTCGCCAATTCACTGTTTAAGCTTTCAACTTCTTGTTTATGTTCAGCGCTGGTGGCATCTAATTTGTTATTAAACTCAACTTCCCTCGACTTCAATGTCTCATGCGCTTGACCTTGTTGTTTCAACAAATCTTTCAAGTTTGAAATTTCCTCCATAAGTGCCTTGTTGTCTTGAATCTTTGCAGTCAAGGATTGGGTCAAATCAACAACCTTGTTTTCCAATTGATAGGAAACCTCTTGCAATTTGTTGACTGATTTGGCTTCTGCCTTCAACACTTTCAATTCACGGTAAGCATATTGTCTTCTGAAGGCTGATTGTATAATGATTGCAGATTTTTGAGTAGTGGTGAAGTTCTTTCTCTCTTTGTACCCCTTCCAAGACTTTTGAATAGTTGTTGCAGATTTTTCCAAACGTAATGTCTTGTAATTTTGTCTTGCTTGTAATCCACGAATTGACTTCTGCAAAGTGATGACGGAGTTGAGAGTGGTGAGATATTGCTTTCTTGCCAAATGCCCTCTGATTGATGTTTGGATCATGGTGGCAGCAGCTCTTTCTTTTTCCTCTCTAATCTTTCTCCTCTTTTCGTATCCACGAATCAAACTTTGCAATTTGATATGAGATTGTCTAATGTCGAGATATTTTTGTCTGTAGAAACGCTTTCGCATATTCTTTTGTATCATCACAGCTGATCTGTACATCTTATCGGATCTCAATTTTTCAAAATGAGCCAACATACCAGCTTTGAAAAAGATTTTTGTGTTACCCAATTGGTATTTACCCTTGTCTTCAACATTGGATGTCAATATTTGGTTACAGAGTTCGGATACTGATTCTTGAGTAGTTTCAACCCTCATCACCTTGATCCAATCATCAGATGGAACCAAGGTGTGATATCTATCGGCAAATTCAACGTAGGTCCATCTTGATGGGAAACCGGCACACGAGATCCGGATTGTCTCCAAAACACCACAAGCTCTCAACTGTGAAAGCACCATTAATGAATCAAACTCCCATGCTTTCTTTTCCTCGTTCGGTTTAATACACCTAATGTAATGTACATTCGTGGAGTTGATTGTCTTCATCAATTCAACCAATGAATTTTTAAACATGGATCCCAATGTGGGCTTCTTGTTGGCAATTTTACCCTTTGCTGGTGCTTTACTAGCCTCCACTTCAGCTGCATTCTTATCAACAATACTGAGAACATCTTGAAGTAGCTCATTGGTAGTATTTTTCATAACATCCAAATGACCCTCACCGACAGTGTCTCTATTCTTTTCAATAAACCCATCAATATCATAAGTAACATCCAAAGCGTAATGGCTCACGATAAACTTGGTTTGACCAAATCTTGGCTTTTTGAAAACTTTATTGGTTGGCTCTTTATCCAAGTTTTGGTACATTTTCTCAATCCATGATTGATCATTACCAGCAGGCAACCTTGACTCTTCATCCAATAAGGAAAGGATACCCATTCTGTTTTCAATCACATCAATACACGGCTGATTATCAACGAAATCAATAAACGACCATTCAATTTGCTCCTTGACGTACTCCTCTTGCTCCAACTTAAAAACATGCTGATTGAATTCTTGTTGTAATTTTTCATTGGCATAGTTGATACAAAATTGCTCAAACGAGTTCTTTTCGAAATGTTCAAATCCGTAGATATCCAATACCCCGATAAAAGAGTTTACTCTTGCAGCGACTTCTTCAGGACACAAGTCAGCGTTGATGTAGTTAACCAACCAGTCAAACAATGCTGAGTAGATGTATTTGGCAAAAGAGTCTCTAGCAACCAAGGCTTGCTTGTGATTTAAATTGGTGACAATCTTCTCAGACCTGGTGGTGATTTGTTTCTTGACACACCACTTGGCAAAATTTACTGCATCGATTCCAAGTAATTCACATGCTTTGGCCAAATTAGGCTCGTCGCTTGACAAATGAGCATCATTTCTAGTTGCAGCAATATCAATATTCCCAAGATGTAAAAGGGCAGCCAAAATCTTGTAAATTTCCATTTGCTTGGTTCCATCAACTCCAATCAATGCAAGCGCATCTTTGGTGATTTGAAATTCTTCTGCATCGTCAATGCCTTCAATCTTGGGAAATCCTCCTTGGTTGGTATACTTGTAATCGTCGGCTGTTGATAAACCCAATTCCTTCTTGTCTTCCGGGTTCAATCCTGCCAAAAGTTGGTAAAAAATATGGTAGTTTCTTTCAGTAGATGGCTGAAATACTAGTCTTGATCTTTCCAATAAGTATGTTCTTATCCTAGCACCGATGATTGATGTTGATTTGTCAAACAAGATTTCCAAGTATTTACCAAAACGAGATGAATTGTCGTTTCTGGTAGTTTTGGCATTACCAAACGCCTCCATGATTGGATTTGTTGCCAAAATTTGTTTTTCAACGTCTGACATGTCAGCTTTATGATCACTACCTAAAGCTTGATCTGTGTCTTCCTCCACTGATGCAAAGTATCTCATAATATATTTGGCTGACACCGTCTTACCAGCACCGGACTCACCACTTACAACAATGGTTTGATTCTGGCCATCTGTTTTCATACATCTATATGCATCTTCAGCAATAGCGAAAAGATGAGGATCCAATTCTCCTCTTCTCTTTCCGGCATACGCCTGAATTATATCCTGGGAATACAACTGCTCAACTTTTTGAAATGGATTTGTAGCAATCAAGACAATACCCGAGTAAGTGTATATATCCAACAGCGAGTACCGTAATTTGATTGCTTGCAAAACAGCTGGTTCATTCAAATAAGACAAACTGGTTAAATCTTCCGCTGCTTCCAAAATAGGAGGATTTCGTAATGGCGGGAGTTTTTCATTATCTTCAGATAGATTGTCTGTTTCAACTGTGAACTCTTGTGATTCATCCTGTTCAGAAACCATCTTGATGACATGTTTGTTTCCTTCTAATTTATTGGATACAACTCTTGCACCTATCCACCCCAACTTTTCATCTGGGTACCAACAAGTGGTCCCTACATCGTATAATGATACCATATTTTCGTTATAGATATGTACACGATATTGATGTAATGGATCTGTTGATAAGGATATTAACAAACTTTGTTTCGTTTAAGTTTTTGTTGGAAATGTGCTTTGTAGATCAAGAAAACGCCAAAAAAAAAAAAAATTTAAAAGAAAAAAAAAAAAAAAAAAAAAAATTTAAAAAAAAAAAAAAAAAAAAAAACAAACAATAAGAAAGAGAAACAGGAGTGAAAGTAGAAATATTAATTTTGTTGTAGACACGTACTACTTATATTTAGTGACGCGACATTGAAATCACAACAAAAAACCGCGACACTATTCCACCCCACGAACTGATTCGAGATTTATTGTCTTAGAAATCGACGTAATTAGTATTGGTGCTCGCTATTGGATTTCGGTATCAGATCCTAGCAGTTTAGAAATCATTTCCATGTATTACCTGATCCTCTGTACCTGCCATGCTCCCATTATTTCCAGATCTAGCGTGTGTGCCTTAGAGTTGTTTCACATTCCTTTAATAATTACACCTTCTCTAGCCTCAAAGTCCACATCTTATGGGTTGTAAAGTCCAGCTGAAGAACGTGTCTTCCATAAACC
>OGTC01000315.1_pt1 | contig 15965 bp, 10 predicted proteins | sample 1574531 | NCBI WGS metagenome assembly OGTC01 (sample SAMN03295859, study PRJEB24534) | human gut metagenome | isolation source: fecal sample 2 from infant 9 | host: Homo sapiens | place: USA: Pittsburgh, PA | collected 2014-07 | reverse complement strand
AACCCGGAATCCTTTGATTAGAAGTCAAAAGCGATAACCATTTCGCCACGCAGGCTATTCGATGTGCATGAAAATCCCTCTTTTTAACCTACCCTTTTAATTTTGGTCATATGATATATAGTTTAGAACAGTATGTTATCTTTTCTATAGCTTTCAACTTTTCCTACGAATGGTGGTAGAAAGCTGATATAACTCTATCTATCTCTATGATTACTTCAAAATCCAGTGGGTGGCCTTCCAAAGATGTGAAATATTGTATTGTCTGTCTATCGCAAAAGGGTATCTAATATGTGAGATCTTTGAATTCAATTTTGCATAAGTGAACCCCTATTCAAAAGCTTGATCGAAATGGGTCCAGTGAAGGTTTTTGGGAGGATGCTACGTGCAAACGGAAACGACAATTTCAACAATTGTTGTTTGTATTCTTTTTTTGAAAATTTGGTTGCAAAAAGATTAATATAGAAAAACAATATAGTTTGAACCCAGCAAAAGGGTCAACGCAATACTAGAATTGATTATTAACGAAAGCAATGAATAATTACGTCATCTTATGTGAACTATAAACAGTTAGTTGGGGCGATCAAAGCTAGCCCTCGTCTCGTGTGTTTCAACTTCTTACAGAAACTCAGCTCACACAAGGAAACACCTATTATTAGCAAAAACTCACTCAATCGTATAAACTCGTATGAGAAGTATTGCTCATTTGATTACCCCATTTTACCATACCACTTTTCTTGAGTCTTTTCTGTTCTGTGGGTACATTTGAGTGTGAAAGTTTGAAAAAAGAGTAAAAGAGTCATACATTATAATCGCGTCAGCAAAAATGACATGCACTAGACTGCACAACAAAATCTGCTTTCATGACTCATTCCACTGTTGATGTACTCTACCAAAAAATAAAATGTGTCATTTAGCGTCAACTAAGTGTACATGTAATTGTTTTCAAATGTGTCATTAATTTAGTATGTCTCCGCACGACCTCTTGTTTGTTATCTTATCTATTGAATATATATATGTATTTTTTTTTTTGACAGTGGAAGGAGAGTAAAGGTTTTGGCACAAGTCTATTTGTTTTATGATAGTTGAACTGCCATCTGAAGTTATAGAGAAAACCAGTAGTAGCTATGGTGGCGACGAATTCACTGTTTAAAGCAAACGTAGTGTGGTTTTCTCTTTATCAATGCGAAAATGACCCTTTTGTTTACAATTAGATTTTGTGTAACTTTAGTAGACAAAAAACCCACGGGGGGTATGACAGCAAAATATTTGTTTACAGTTTTACACCTCATGTCTCTACTACTTTTCTTTCCCCTTTGAGATCCGTTGATTACTCATAACTACTTCCGCTGGGAAACAAATCAACATTAAATAAGTACTCACCTGCCTGATTCCATTCTTTATACCAATTATTTTATCTTCCGCCTTCCCCGCATGTTAACTACAAGACTTCGACCAATACCTAAACCCTCATCTACAATGAGAAGAAGCAGGAATAAGGCTGTACTAAACAACAGTACGCTGGACATAGCTACAGAAGATAATATTACAAATACAGACGCAGCTTCTTCTGATTACCGTCGCCACATACACACTTCATCACCCCACCATCTTCATCATTCAAAACATGCAATCCTAATACCCAGCCCATTGAACGCGTTGCTTCATTCCGATAGACACATAAAGTACCATTTTTACAACCTCGGTGGTGACTTCATTAGACTTTCAGCCTACCGTCGTTTCAAGCAACTATTCCGAGTTGGAGGCGGGTCCTTGATCAAGGAGATTGTATTTGATTTATCAACATTTTTGAAACGCGAGGTAAATGATGAGAAATCGGGTGTTCACTCAGAGTTTAAAAACTATCTTACTTCGAATAGCAACATTTTGAAAAAACGAGAATCTAGTTGGTGTCTTTGTGATCATCAGTTTGGATTACGAAATTGGTTATTCATTGTGTTTGGATACATGTTGCAGAATTATAAAGAAGAGGAAGTGCATGAGTGTTTGGATGATGTTATCAAGATGTACTTGAATGCAAGAAAGAATCGACTTGATCCTGATAACGTTAGAATCATACGTGACGAGCGTGACAACTTTACATTGTCTACGTTTCAGAACTACATCAATACAGTGGAGATTCAGGAGGATTTATTATTTGGAGATAATGGACCCACTAGATTTGTCACGATATCATCGGCATACAACCAGAAAATTTATCTTCCACCTTTGCCAAGGCTACATGATCGTGATTTATTAGTTAAAGCATTGATGCACAAGGAATTTTATCGATTATTGCTAGACCCACGTCACAATTTTGCTCAAATTATGAAGTCTCACAACTATGATTTATCATTCAGTGAATATGGTCTAATTCGTAAAGAGATTTCATTCCTCGATGGATTAGGCGATTTCTTCTTAGCTCAGGAAACTTCAAGACTTATATTTGACTTGTGCCGCAATTCCAACACCACTACCACCACTAACCTCAATGAGGGCGATGACACCTCCACACTCGACCCCAATGTCAGTTCCCAGACGTACAACTTACTCAAAATGATTCTTGCTACAAACACTCTCATGTCAAAATTAACCAAATGTTACAACTTATACCAGGGTCTCAATGACCCCATAATCAACACGCGAATAGCTGATGAATGGATCCCATACACCACAACTGGTAAATTACCACCCGGGAAAGATGCTAAAGAAGTACGCATTTATGAAGAGGAGTTTTTAGGTGATTTTTTTGAAAGCTATATGGCAGCATTGTTGATTGAACAGCCCCAGGTTGCCAAATCATTCATTAGAGAAATATATAAACGGTTGATTTCAATAATGACAAAGACATTGCCTCCTGAAGTGACGTATCAGAACTGGACTATGAATATCTTGGGAAGAAATATTTATGGTAATAAAGAAGTTGTTTAGAACTATTCACTCTATTGGCTTATTTAGATATACATTTGAATACAATTTTACACAGCAAAGTTAACAATACAAAACAATGCAATAAACAAGGTTGAATACCCGAATCGCCCCTATTGATCACACCCCCCGCGCCTCCTCCTCATATATCACCTTGAAAATAAATTTTTCTTTGCTCTAACACTCTTTTTATACTTTTTATCATCAAGGGTTGAGCTAGACAAAAACAATTGACTTCCAGTTCCGTTTTCATTTTCATCACTAGAGGAAGACAGAGAGTCATCGTCATCATCGTCATCATCGTCATCATCATCGTCATCACCACCAACGACTGATTCCTCTTCATCGAAATTGGAATCGGAACTAATATTTCCATCATTAGCATCCTTTTTATCTCCTTTGTATAACCTCAATTCATCAATTTCCTTGACTTCAGGCACACCACGACTCCTCAATTCGGTCAATGTGGGCAATACTGGTTTTCTCGCTGAAGTGGCAAGTGCAATACCTGAAGGTAAAGATCCACTTGAACTTGCTGGTGGTAGCCCAGTAGCAGAATTACCCATTGAAGAAGCATTCTTCTCGCTAACATTACCAGAGTCGTGCATATGGATACCCTTCTTTAGATCTGTTTCACCATTCGGATAATCTACTTGAGTCGGCTCTTCTCCTCCAAATTTGGCATCGCTTTTGCTATCAATATGTTCAGCATCTCCATTCGAACGGTTACTGGAATCTTTCTGCACACCAGTAGATGTCAATAAACGTAATGTCAGAAGCAATCCCAATCCATTCTTGTTGGTACTGTTTTGATGATCAACATTTGGTGAAACACTTCTCTTCACAGGCTCCGATGCAACTAATCTCTTTGGCACATTGCTTTCCTCAATTTTTTCCTCTTCCACCTCACCAACAATCGATTCAACATCACTTGATCCTGAAGATGACGAGTTTTGCTCTTCCACTTGCTGACCATACAATTGAAGACTTGGAGAACCAGTTTCATGATGAGAACTAGCCAACGAAGCAGGAATATCACGCAAGGGGAACTTGGGCGACGTCGTCACTATCCCATTAGTCACTCGTGCTGCAGAAGTAATGGCTCCAATTCCTGTACCCTTGGGGGTAGTTGTACCATCTTGAAGTTGCAGTTGCTCTTGTTGTTGGTTATTGGCGTCTTTAATAAATGCATCACCAGCTCCAAAAGTCGATTTATCAGCTCTTTTCAAAACCGATGGGTCGGCCGAGCCTGATTGTAAATGCATTTGTATATCCGGACTTGGCTGGTTTTCAACCTCTGGTTTGCGCTCACCATAAAACAAACTATTCAAAGCGTCCTCAGTAATTCGTTTCAGGTTAGTATATAATGAACTGAAGCAAGATGACGATTGTTGTTGACGTTCGCGATCAAAGTCCAGATCTTCATTTTCTTGACCCTGTGTAGGATTGTGCCTCGACTTTAGACCCCCTAGATTATTCTCAAGTGGATTTCCATTCTCAATTTCGGCTTGGTTAGGAATCTCCATTTTCTCTTTGGGAAACCAATTATTCAAAGCTTCAAACTTAGATTTCGGGCTCAATGGCCTTGCTCCGACTTCATCATACGAATCATCATCAGAATTCTTTTTTACAGGCTCTTGTTGTTTCTTCTTCCTGATCCTCGATGTTGCCTTTTTCGGTGTCATCTTTGGTGATACTGGAGTTTTTGAGTTGGCACCTCCTTCATTTGGTTTGACGCCTCCATCTTTCGATCTAGCATCAGATTCCTTCGAGTTCTTACTCTTAGACTTGGAATATCTGTTTGGATCATTAATTACATGCCCATCCAGAATAGCACTACCATTGTGACCCATTGCACGTGGCGATTTTGATAAAGGTCCGCGTGTGCTTGGTCTAATCAGTGACGCAACCGAAGAGGTTACGTTTGACTTTGTTGGAAACTTGCGCTTTGGTGTTCCAATTTCCTCTTCTTCCTCTGGCTCATGCATATCCTCGTCATCTTCATTGTCATCATCATAGTCTGGACCACTGGAATTTTCAACTACTTCAGTCACTTCGTACTCTTCATCATCAAATTCATTACCACCAATTGAGTTCTTCTTCCCCAATATCGTATTCTTTGAGTTATTTTCCTTTTCAAACTCAGTTTTACTTTTGACACTATAGGGAAGCGGTCCTCCATAATTCAGTTCGCCAGAAAGATCAAATCTAAAATCAACTACTGGGTCGGTGTATACTGATTCACAAGAATAAGCACTAACAGCGAAATGTTTGGGGACCTTTTTAAATACTCCATCGGTTTTGTACTTGAACACCTGGTCGCTCAAATGATTCAAATTGAAATCTATACTGTCTAGAACATTCATCTTTCTTGTATCATCATAAATTCTCTCAATTGGGCCCAGAGAAGCTGAAATACTATACGGAATTTTCTTTGCGGAAGCTTTTTCTTTACTTTTATTGGTTGTAGTGCCAGCTTGCAGTGCTCTCGTAGTCTGTGTTGTGTCTTGTGTGGCGTTAAGTTTTTGCGCCGACATCCTCGTGATCCTAAGCGGTCTGCCCCTTGTTTTCCTCGGAGTTTCAATTCCAGTGGCAGGAGCTGAGTCGCTCTTCTCTTTATAGGAGAGGGTGACGTTAGCTCCAGCGGGGTATGAACTCGGCTGTTCCTGTGGCACTTTTGATTGTGGAGTTTGTCTGTGTGCTGATGGTGTCGATGTCACTGAAATTGTGTTTGTTGCATCTCTGTTCTTGGTCGATGTTAGATGAGCTAATGATTCTGATTCAGCACCACTAGCCAGAAGATACGGGTGTCCTTCATTTGTGTCGATTTGCAACGACTTTGTGATTGAGTCAATTTTAGGTACTGACTTCTTCACACTTCTAGATTGCTTCTTCATTATATTCATCAAATCGGACTTCCTTATTCGCGGGGTGGACTTCTTGATGATTGGCACGTCGTCTTCAGAAAATGATTTCCCCATGTCTTTGACATCAAGGAGTGAAATATTATCATCGTCTGAATTGTTAGCCAGTGCACTGGGAGAGGCAGTGGGAGGTTTCATCAACATGCCTGAGGTAATTCTTTGGCTTGCTTTAGCTCCAGGACTCTCATTCATTTTTTTCTTGGGAATCTTTGTCAGTGATGAAGTTTGTGGTGGAGCTAAAGACACAGGTGAAGATACTGGTTGTAAATAGTTTCTAGTTGGTGTTGTTGAGTTCTCTGCAGTTATAAGACCTTCCATTTCTTCTCGTGATCGTTTGTATATGGCTGGAGGTCCTTCTAATCCCAAATTTTCATTGAAGTACAAATTATCAACAATGACTCTAACTTCATCATTCAGCTCAAATACATCCTCCACTTGGTAGTCTTTATCCAAATCACATTGATTTTTGTCTTGACACTTGACGACATTAATAGCAGGTTCCTCAGGGTAAAGTCTCTGAAATTGTGCTACAACAGCATCAAGTAATTCACCAATTTGTTTCACAGGATCAATCAAGTGAAGAAATTTCTTGGCTATAAGCGACTCAATCTTTGCTGTTGGTAAGGATGCACATTCCGCTGGAATCAAAAGTATCTGAAGCTTCAATTTTACCATGATTGAGAAAACAATGTAGGATGGTGATGTATATAATGAAATGACAGACTTGAGGTTAGGAAATATCGATTAAGTGGTGCATAGGTAAAATATTGAAGCGCAACAATGTAGTGGTATCTTCTTCCCACCAATGAAATGAGATGTATGAGACTGTGTGATGTTGGATTGGGTTGACTCTCCCAATAGTTTGTTGTTATTCGCCTGCACAGTTGTGGGTGTGTATTAGTTTGTGTTTGTGTTTTGCGTCTGTGTCTTTGGTTTTTTTTTTCGTCTTCACACTACTAATTATTTATAGTGTACTGCATATTACTTAAAAAGAACAAACAAAAATTTAAACCGTCTCTTTACATAATTATACAGAAATCTATAATAAGGGTCCTTATCTTTAATACTCCATCGATTTTTTCAATTCTTGTGCTTTTAATGCCAATGTATGTTTTCTCAACAATACCTCATCAACATCCACTCCAAGATGCGTTTCTCTTTCCATAATATCAACAACTTCTTCCGGATCTACTGTATCCCAAAATGGTTTCCAACACAAAATCTCACCATCAACAGTTCCACAATAATAGGTAGCAGTAAAAGGTCCACCATTACACATGGAACACGTTCTTCCCACGTTTTTGGTCCCTCTTCTAATCAATCGATTGACCAATTTGCCATCGATTGTTCTAAAAATCAAAACCTCACCGCTTTCGGAGGGGAAAAGAAGATATTGTAATTCAGTTTCACCGCTGGGGTTGAGCAAGATTGGCGTTGTTTGTGGATATTTGTTTCTGGTTAATGGTCCAAAATTAATCAATTTGTTTACTGGTGGATAAGGTGTACTGATCATATCCCAAACTCTAATCTTGTCATCATTACCAGCAGTGAACAAAGAAGATCCCGCTTCATCCCAAATTAAACCATTAACAGGTCCCAGGTGAGCTTTAACTGATTGTTGAGTCAAGTTGGCTTCCACAACTGAAGATGGAGATGATGATGATGTCGATGTATTGGTTGTAAGCATATCCAATCGACACAACAAATTTCGACTTTGTCTTATATCCCATATGCGTACTTCTCCATCATAACCACCTGAAGCTAGCAAATTTTGGTTAACGGGATGCCATTTCACACTGAGCGTTTTACCCTTGTGTCCTTTCAATGTATGTGCACTTGAGGTTGATCGCATATCCAATAATCTTATAAACGGCTGATCACTAGCAGTAGCAATTAATGAATTTTCTCCACTTACATCAATCGAATAAACTCGATTATTCAAGTTAAAAGAGTAAACTGGGACCAATTCACTGGTGTCCCATACTTTAACTGAATGATCAAATGATGAAGATACAAACAATCCAGTATCAAACGGCCACCATTCAAGTGCAGAAACACCAAACTTGTGAAACTCACGTGCTGGCATAATTGCAACATTGGCAAAAGCAGTCACTGGATTATCGTAATCGAAAGTGTCAAATCTGCGAGGGTGATGGATTTTATTTAGCTTTGCATCAACTTCATTTTCAGTACGTATTTGTTCTTGTTGATGTAAATCCCACAACTTGATTGAAGAATCACCTGAACCACTAAGCAAAAACCGATAGTCTACCGATTCCAATGAAAGACAATTGACCAGAGCATTTTTATGACAGTTTGAGGGAAACACATCGTATTTTGCTGTTTGATAAAGCTGTGATGAATAGTAGTTGTCAGTGATTATATTGGCAAACTTTAAGGGTGTAATATTACCCAACTTTGTTTCTAGCAAAAGCGATTGCATATCATTGTCGGGAATAAAAGAAAAAGTAGAAAGGTTCCTTCTTACTTGCCCTACGTGGGAATATCAGCCTGTGATGAAGAATGAAGATGGAGCAACAATTTGGTGGTACTAATATAGGAAGTGTATTTTAGTTTTGCGCTTGGAGGCGCGCCTACGCTACCATCATCTTTTGCAAAACTGCAATCATAAATTGGACGAAATCTTTGTAGTTTCCATAATCGAGTTCAGTTTTATTTAACTGATGCAGTACGCAACAATTGAAACAAGGAGTTTGAAAAAACTGGCATGGGGATGACGCTTTTACATTTCAAGTTCGACACTCAAGCTTTGAACCAAAATAACTTCAGTGACTTGCTTCGACCACAATGAAGGCGAATAACATTGAACCATTATCAATTGTATTTACATTTTACCCTTGTGATGCCCTAGATTGGATAGTGTTTAACGTAAGATTGGCCAAATTACTCCCGCTTTTGTGTCAAAGTGGACAACGATTCCTTTAGTTGCATCCGAACTTGAAACAAGCAATTTGCAACTTGATTGAACAAAAATCATTTATAAAATTTAGAAATTTGGATACAGACTCAAACGACCCTGAATTTCATCCACAAAAGTACAAGTACTATCCCAATTTTGATCTTTGTGGAAAGAGTGATTTCAAATCCACTAACGAATTCAAGATGGTAGACACTTTTTGTATTGATGAAAAAATCAATATTGAGTCCCATGTGGTGTACGGTATTCACTCAATTACGGATTTTTTTGATTTTACCGAATTCGTAGTTGATTTAAGACCGAGCAAAATAGTGAAATTGAGACTTCGTGTCAATGTTGGATTGGCTGTCGTCGATTACTTGATGCTCCATATTGATCGAAATCGAAAGTACAATTTTATTTATCACTTGCAAAATCGTTTGGTTGCAATTTCATCAAACGTAGTCCAAGTCTTTGGCTCATACAATGAATTACATCTAGACCAGTTTAAGGAGGTGGAAAAGTTTGGTTTTAGGGATCTCAATATCTGTGGTTCGTTTTCAAATTTTCAAAGATTGAAAATACTTCAAATAGTAGGAATTAAATCCCTGGTTGGCAATTGGCCCTTTTCAGTTGATATTCGCGATTTTCTTATAACTTTCAAAACGCCTGAATTGATAGGCTGTGAATATATCCATATTATTCGAGTAGATGAAGCCGATGCACAATCAATGCAAATTCCTGTATTGGATGATATTTCCTTTAAATATGCCAGTATGTATTTACCTTTGTGTTGAAGATGTATTACGAATGATGACATATTCAGGTACAGCCAGGATAAAAGTAAGAGGATGGCAAAGAGCTCTTGACGGAAACTATGGTGTTCAGGCCACGTTGTTGGATGTGGCGAAAGAAAGTGAATTTGTTTTGGAAAGCTTTGTCGAGATTAAGTTTTATGTTGCAACTGTCTTGCTATGTCCTACAAAGGAACTCATAGTGTCTGGGCAGCTTCTTGAATTTCCTATCTCACAAGTGAAATTGACGTCCAGTTTGACTAAATTGTGTTTATCCTGCACTCTGCTCAGATCCACCGATGAGCTTTTAGAACGGAATCTTTCACACTTGGAATTTTGAACTTGAAGGGCAACCTTGAAATAAATTGGAGAGCATCAAATTTAAGTTGTTCACCACGTTTTCTAAAGTTGAAGGAACTTTACTTGGGCTATTGTAAAATCGGTATGTCGATTGAGTATTTCAAGTTTCCTGACTCAATTGAAAAGTTGATGTTGGAATCAAAAGGAATCAAAGTGTCATTTCCGACGAGTCTAAAGCATTTGGATCTATCGTTTAATACAATACAGAGTAAGAATAACTACATGGGCTTGAACGGTTCATTCTGTGTTGTATTTGGAGATACATTGAAGAAGAGTAACAGAGAGCAAAACTATTGAAACGGAAGTATAAACGCATCTCAATTTTTAGCACATTCTCGACACTTTGTACGTCTGAGCGCAGTGAAGGAATTTTCGTGTTCCGTAATGTTTGGACGACGACGGCAAGTGGTCCAAATTAGGACAAGTATACCCAAATGAGGAAGTGAGGAAGCCAAGGTGTGTTGCTGAGAGAATACTATTAAAAAAAAAAAACTACAAAAGTGTTGCAAAAAATTTAAAATGATTTGTGTGTGATGCTGTTTAGTTCCCGACACAGAAAACATGAACTAACAGAAACCAATACAGAAGAAGCTCTACAACGGGTTATGACTGCATTACAATTGAATAGGGCTTGTGAGCGAATAAAGGAATATTTCAGGCACATTTCAAGTGATACAATACCATCGTCGACAGTGTTATTGGGTGACGATATCCATCCGAATTGACCACATATGAAGCGACTTTGGTTCTTTCAATTCAATTTTTCTTTGATCCTTGATTGGAGCTATTGAACTTACGTTTAACGAGGGAGGATAGAACCTTTGGCAAGGATGGCAAAGCCATATTTGATATCGTGATCTCAATTGGATACAGTATTGTCATAGAAGCAAAAAACTGGCCAATTAAACCTTTTTTCACAAATTCACAAGCGAATTCTGCGCTTCAAATCAAGTACTTAAATATATCCTTGTTCGTGGCATCTCTGAAAACAAGCTGGAAAGGATTTACATAACAGATACTGATTCGGTTATCAAAACTACAATGAAAATCGTTAGTAGCACATGGAAGTTGGGAGTTGACTGAAAAGTAATTGAAATATCTTACTTGACTCATGATTACTTAAATTCAACAACTTACGGGCTTTTTGCATTCCTTAGTGTTTTGGTACAAGATACACCCCTTCCGTGCAAATTGCGTGCATTGGTTGCAAAGTCTATTTGCGAAAAGTACGCACCGAGGAGCCCAGAGGGAGGAGAAGAAGAAGAATGAGTTGTTTTTGCTCTTGGATCTATCTGACTGTCATTATCGTTTCGTAATCTGTTTTTATTTTTATCTTTTATACTTTCGCTAGGTTTCTAGGGTTACATAATTTAAGTGCGGTAGCTGTTTGAGAAGATGTGACTTGTATTCTTGGTGAAGCACTTGGTAATGATCTCCTTCTTTTGTTTATTAAAAGACAAGCATTTCAAGTATCTTACTACACAGAAAAAAACACGCTTCCGTCATTTTGCGAATTTGAAAGTTGGGTTGATTATAGCTAAGACAACCTCACTCGAGAAAAATGCTTGATGTTTGTGCACAAATTCAGCCACAGTGTTTGACGAAACGCTAATCACATTTGGACTCAAAGAGCCTTGTGACGTATTTGTTGCAACTGGTATCAAGTGTATTCTTAGTAGATTTTGAGTCGCAAACAGTCGTGTTTAACTTTACAAATGAAAAAGTGAGGCTACATAGGGGAGAGAAGAAAAAATTTTTTTTTTCAGAGATACATACATAACATATAACAGTTTAATCGATCATTCTAAACCATGTTGGACATTAACGCATTCATTGTTGAGAAGGGAGGAGATCCAGAAAAGATCAAGATCTCACAGAAGAAAAGAGGTGCACCAGTAGAACTAGTTGATGAAATTATTAGCGACTACAAGGACTGGGTCAAGATTAGATTTGATTTGGATGAACACAATAAGAAATTAAATGCCATTCAAAAACAAATTGGTCAAAAATTCAAGGCTAAAGAAGATCCAGCTGAGTTGTTAAAGGAGAAGGAGCAATTGACCGAGGAGAAGAAACAACTCATAGAACGTGAAGCCAATACAGATAAAGAATTGAGAAACAAGGTTAATCAAGTGGGGAATTTAGTTCATGAGTCAGTGGTTGATTCCATGGATGAAGCAAACAATGAATTGATCAAGACTTGGGTACCTGAAGGTTACAAAGAACCAGCACAAGTTGCCGCTGGAACCAATGCGCCAGCTAATTTATCTCATCATGAAGTCTTGTTACGTTTGGATGGGTATGATCCAGAAAGAGGTGTTCGAATTGTTGGACATAGAGGTTATTTTTTGAGAAACTATGGTGTATTTCTTAATCAAGCATTGATCAACTATGGTCTTTCATTTTTGGCAAAAAAGGGTTATGTTCCATTACAAGCACCAGTAATGATGAATAAGGAAGTTATGGCCAAAACAGCACAATTGTCACAATTTGATGAAGAACTCTATAAAGTTATTGATGGTGAAGATGAGAAATATCTTATTGCCACTTCAGAACAACCAATTAGTGCCTATCATGCCGGAGAATGGTTTGAAAAACCACAAGAACAATTGCCAATCAGATATGCCGGTTATTCGTCATGTTTCAGAAGAGAAGCCGGATCTCATGGAAAAGATGCTTGGGGTATTTTCCGAGTTCATGCATTTGAGAAGATTGAACAATTTGTCTTGACTGAACCTGAGAAGTCATGGGAAGAATTTGATAGAATGATTGGTGCATCGGAAGAGTTTTATCAATCATTGGGATTGCCATATAGAGTAGTTGGTATCGTTTCAGGTGAATTAAACAATGCGGCTGCTAAAAAGTTTGATTTGGAAGCATGGTTCCCATTTCAAAAGGAATACAAGGAATTGGTGTCATGTTCCAACTGTACTGATTATCAATCAAGAAATTTGGAGATTAGATGTGGTATAAAGCAACAAAATCAAACGGAAAAGAAGTACGTTCATTGTCTTAATTCTACTTTAAGTGCAACTGAACGAACCATTTGTTGTATATTGGAAAATTATCAACGTGAAGATGGATTGGTTGTGCCTGAAGTATTGAGAAAGTACATCCCTGGTGAGCCAGAGTTTATACCATATGTTAAAGAATTGCCAAAGAATTCAACTTCTCAAAAGAGGAAGTAAATAGAAAAGAATGCTTTATATAAGTTATACAATAGCGTCGACAATGTTGTACCTTTTTTCTGTCTTAGCCTTAGTCTCTGTACCATTTCTCATTTTTTTTTTTTTGTATGACATCATTTACAATTGAGAAAATAAACAAAATCATTAATGGAAAACCCTTTCTATTGAAGAAAAGCTTAGTCGTTATCGATTGAAGTTTATACATGTATCATGGCAACTCCTGTGTATTCATCTAAAGAGCCACCACAGTATACTCAACATGACAATGGAACAGACATACAACAACAGAATTTTGAACACGAACAACTACCTGCATACACTCATGGACCTAATGCGCCAAGATCTTCCACCACTCCCATTTCCACTTCTGCGTCTTCGATATCAGATCAAGAATCAGACATAGTTCTGAATTTCCCTGAAAACAGACCAAAGCAAAATGAATGCAAAGTATGTTGTCAAGATTTATTTTGTGGTGGATGTTTTGGATGTTGTACTGGCCCTGCGAATATGCCAAATAGTGATCGCAATCTAATGGGTAGTATTGTGGTCGTCCTATGTTGTGGCGCTGGTATTGAAGCCGGTGTGAGTTAGAAGGAGCTTGTCTCTGTAGCTGTTGATGCCTTACTTCCATGTAGCTTCCTCAGTTAGGGTAATTGCATAGCATAGGTGAGTATGTTCAATAGACAATAAACACTGAGTAGTTGACTCGCCACACTTTGTTGTTTCTGACAGTTTGATTTGGAGGTATGCCATGTGAAATAAGGGCATGATTAACTCCGATGGTCATAATATGTTAATTCCTGTTTTGTTAGACAAATTAAAATTTCAGTTGCAGCAACGCGCAAACGTTAAAAAAAACAAGCAAGGTATGGAAATAAGTAACACAAAAATGGAACCACTTACTTTTCCCACTCCCAACTTGAAAACCATCATAAAAGAGAGTGGAGAATCGCACCAGATGCCACAATTTTAGCGACCTCATAACCAACATGGGGGAAAAGTGTTGCTACGCAAAAACGATATAAATACAGGTCAATTATTCTCTTCTTTTATTTTCCTCAACTACTTCAACCATTCCAATCTCCATTAAACAATGTCTTCCATCTCATTAGCTCCACAACATCAAATCAAAGGTCAAACTGCCATAATCACTGGTGGCACCAAAAACTTGGGTGCGGAAACTGCCACTGAATTGGCAAAATTAGGCACTAATTTGTTCTTGCACTATAGATCCAACCCAGAAGAAGCTCAAAAATTTCAAGCTGAGTTGACCAAACAGTATAATGACATCAAAGTTGAAATTTATCAAGGTGATTTAACAAAAGCACAAGATATTACTGATTTATTCAAGGCTGCTAAAAATGCGTTCCCCAAGGGTATTGATATTGCCATCAATAATATTGGACAAGTGATCAAGAAGCCAATTACTGAATTCACTGAAGATGAATTTGATTCATTGGATTTGAAGAATAATAAAGTGGCATTCTTTTTCATCAAGGAAGCAGGATTGAACTTGAATGATAATGGTAGAATTGTGTCATTAACGACATCGTTATTGGCTGCTTATACCGAGTATTATGGTGGGTATCAAGGAACAAAAGCTGGAGTTGAGTTTTATTCTAAAGCAGCATCAAAGGAGTTGCACTCGAGGGGTATTACTTCCAATTGTGTTAGTCCTGGCCCCATGGAAACTCCATTCTTGATCAATTCTGAGCAAAAGGAGAGTGTTGAGTTTTTCAAAACTGTTGGGTTACATGGTAAATTGACTCAAACCGGTGATATTGTCCCCATTATTAGGTTTTTGGTGACCGAGGGCACTTGGATTACGGGACAAAATATCTTTGCTTCTGGTGGTTTTACTGCTCGTTAAGAAGAAAGGAGAGAAGAAATAGTTTTATATAGTTTGTCCAGGGTATATGTTGTTTACTTTTAGTACAATCTGTGTGACAATACAACACTTCAATAAAAAGCTCCCCTTGTGTTTCTTGATCGTTATTTTCCTTCTTTATTATTATTATACAAAATCCTTGCCTCTATTTTACATACACAACATCTCCAAACAATCTTCCGCACAGCAACAACAAATTATCGCAGCGCAGCATCCACAGAATGATGAACAGCATCCACCACCTCCTCTTTGTGGTTGTTGTTGGACATACATTGGCTGTTGTTGTTGATAGTATCCTTGTGGTGGTGGTGGACCTTGTTGGTAGTAACCTCCTTGTGGTGGACCTTGTTGATAGTAATTGGACTAGATAGTAGACGTCTGTTAGTATCTTGAGTCAAAGTTGGAGCTGCTGAGGAGAAGAGTAAAATCGGCCATATTGATTGCTCATGAGTCATTAAGGTTATAGTGTTCCCATTGTTTATCGTTGTACAAGACAGAGCTGGTCATTTATAGTTTGGAAACCATTGGCATCCTTCTCCATCTCTGATTCAAACACGTCTAGTTAAGTCCCCCTGATCGTCTTACACCCACAAACACCAACAACTCATGCAGAAACATAGAGCCAACTCTCTGCTAATTGGTTTGATATACATACCATTGTTCTAGTGTGTATGTGCGTATCTTTCTATTAGTATGCTTTGATGCGAAGCAAAAAGAAAAGGGACAGTTTAGGTATTTTATATGTCTATAGAATGATTTGTTTCCGCTTTTGATGAAAAGAATTTCAGAAAAAAGAATAAGAAAATAAAAATAAAATAAAATATGACAATTACGTAATATAAGTTGTCAACCACAAAGAAGTTAAGTACAACTCAGCCTTGTAAAGAGAGAGAGAGAGAAGAAAAGTGACACTGTATATAGTTTTAAAGCTATCAAGAAAAGTAAAACGATTTAGTATTGACCCAAAGA
>OGTC01000313.1_pt1 | contig 16120 bp, 11 predicted proteins | sample 1574531 | NCBI WGS metagenome assembly OGTC01 (sample SAMN03295859, study PRJEB24534) | human gut metagenome | isolation source: fecal sample 2 from infant 9 | host: Homo sapiens | place: USA: Pittsburgh, PA | collected 2014-07 | reverse complement strand
TTCAGTAATGGACATGTGTGGAAGAAACTAAACGACATTATCCCGAAGGATGGAATATAGAGTGCCATATCAGCATTTGTTCACGCTGCGAAATGTGTGGTATGCTAAGATTTCTTTTGAGGCAGCCATGGTGCATGAAGAGTTGCGAGAAGGTAAGGCAATTTTTTTATTTCTTGGGTTATGTATATGGCACTAGGTTCAACACTGGTTTGCTACGAAGCTCTAGTCAATCAGGCTGATACCTGATCATGAAGTGGAAGCTGTACAACAAAATAGAACCAAAGACTTGTTCTTTGACTTGGCCAACAAGTTTCCGATACTTCTTGATAAATTCTAAAGTCACAGTCTTTGATGTTTTTAAGAGGAGAGACTTCAATGAAAAGTGTTTTTACATAGAATGGATACTCATGCGTTTGCTTGTTTAGACACTACATGTGATATAAGTCACGTTCTGAAAACAACAGTTTTACGCGTGTCCTCATGAAAAATTCAAAATCGGGCCGACAATATTCCGACAATATTCCTTTTTGCGCCCAAATGCAGCTCCTTATATACAGGAACTGAAAACTGTGGTTTGACTAATCTATCTAATTTTCAATCAAGCTGAACGACAAACTCTAAGCTCAATTGATTTCTTCCCCTGACCCTTCTCAATTAACAATGACTCAAAGTAACTTACTACCAAAAACATTTCGTACCAAATCTGGGAAGGAGATATCAATTGCACTTGGAACAGGGACCAAATGGAAACAAGCCCAAACAATTAACGATGTTAGTACTGAGTTGGTGGACAATATCCTTTTGGGGTTAAAGTTGGGTTTTAGACACATTGATACTGCTGAAGCTTACAACACGCAAAAGGAAGTTGGTGAAGCCCTCAAAAGAACCGATGTTCCAAGAGAGGATATTTGGGTTACCACAAAATATAGTCCAGGTTGGGGTTCAATCAAGGCATACAGTAAATCGCCAAGTGATTCAATTGATAAAGCTTTGGCACAGCTTGGTGTTGACTACGTTGATTTATTTTTGATTCACTCCCCATTCTTCACCACTGAGCAAACTCATGGATATACATTAGAGCAAGCTTGGGAAGCTTTGGTTGAAGCAAAGAAGGCGGGAAAGGTTAGAGAAATTGGTATCTCAAATGCTGCTATTCCACACTTGGAAAAACTCTTTGCTGCCTCCCCGAGTCCTGAGTACTACCCTGTTGTCAACCAAATTGAATTCCATCCATTCTTGCAAAACCAATCCAAAAACATTGTTAGATTTTGTCAAGAGCATGGGATCTTGGTCGAAGCTTTTTCGCCATTGGCGCCATTGGCAAGAGTTGAAACTAATGCTCTCGCTGAGACATTAAAGAGATTGGCGGAAAAGTACAAAAAGACCGAAGCTCAAGTTTTATTGAGGTATACTTTGCAAAGAGGTATTTTGCCAGTGACAACATCGTCAAAGGAAAGCAGATTAAAAGAGTCTTTGAATTTGTTTGACTTTGAATTGACTGACGAGGAGGTTAATGAAATCAACAAGATTGGCGATGCTAATCCCTATAGAGCTTTCTTCCATGAGCAATTTAAAGATTTGTAGAGACATTGTAGAAATCTCGTTTAGGTAATAAATGCGCGATTTTCAAATCTTTGCGAATGTAATTTATCTATATCGGAAAATGGTTGAGTCAACTACCACCGCAAATGCGCCCAGAATTTCCAAATTCGATAAAAGATTAAATGTATTGGGGAAGGGAATATCAGGAAGCGTTGAGTTGTACTTGTCTAAAGGCGGTGTCAGATACGCAGTGAAGATATATCACTCACGAGAAAAGTACGAGACAAAGAAGGAATACCAGGAAAGAATACTTCATGAGTATCGAATACTCCTGGATTTGAATCATTGCAATATCATTACCGTTTACAAGTATGACATTCTGCTTTTAAATTCTACTGTAAAGTTGTACATGATGGCAGGCACTTCTCATCTACTCAAACTACTTGACACAGTCAAATTAGATGAAACAGAGATCTTTTGTTATTGGAAACAGTTATGTCTGGCAATACTATACCTACATAATAAAGGTATCAGCCATCGTGACTTGAAGTTGGAGAATATTGTATTCGACGAGGAATATAAATTGTTGAAAATTATTGATTTTGCAACAGCCAATGCAACACCCGGCCCTTCTGTTGGTCTAGTCGGGTCGGAAAAGTACGCTGCACCAGAGACGTACTCAAGCATAAAGTATGATGGGAAAGCGGTGGACATTTGGTCAATGGGGATTATATTATACTACTTGATGCACAAAAGGTTTCCCTGGAAACAAGCTCATTGGGATGATTTGGAGTATGCCAGTTACTCCAAATCAGCAACACCACAGAATCTATTGCATTTCAATGAGGGGTCAGCAATTACGAGTCAAATACTAGAGCCAAGCGTGGAGAAAAGAGTCATAATTTCTCAACTATGGAAAGATCCTTGGTTTGAAAAGCTACTGTTTTGCTCCGCGACTAACCATTGTAGAGCAGACCATAATATACAACCTTAAGAAGTGACTCTGCCAAGTACTTTTACTTTTGACTCTGATGAAATTGACTCTGCGATGTTGATAGTCACGTGAATGACTGTTGATTCTCGGAGATTCACTTGCGTGAACACTTTTCGTTCTTTCACTTCACTTCAGTATTTTTTTTTCTTCAGTGTTTAGTTAGTCATCAGATCAGAGGACACACACTCCAGAATGATATCCACATCAATTCGTGCATTGAAAACACAGAGATTGGCCATTAAGTCAGTGGCCAGGAGAAGCTATGCTGTTTCGTCAAAAGCACAAGCTTTGTTATCAAAGCCTGTACTGGAAGTTGATCCAGAAATGGCAGACATTTTGAATCAAGAGAAAGTCAGACAAAAGAACTCAATTACCTTGATTCCATCCGAAAATTTTACTTCTAAAGCCGTGATGGACTTGTTAGGATCTGAAATGCAGAACAAGTATTCAGAAGGTTACCCCGGGGAGAGATATTACGGAGGTAACGAAATCATTGACAAGGCTGAATCATTGTGCCAAAAAAGAGCATTAGAAGCATTCAATTTAAACCCAGAAGAATGGGGTGTCAATGTACAACCATTGTCTGGAGCTCCAGCTAACTTGTATGCTTACTCAGCAATCTTGGATGTGGGAGATAGGATTATGGGATTAGACTTGCCACATGGGGGACACTTATCTCATGGGTACCAAACAAACACTACCAAGATCTCATTTGTGTCAAAGTATTTTCAAACCATGCCATACAGATTAAATGAAGAAACTGGTGTGATTGACTACGACACGTTAGAGAAGAATGCTGAGCTTTTCAGACCAAAAGTTATCGTTGCTGGTGCTTCTGCTTACTCGAGAGTTATTGACTACAAGAGAATGAAGCAAATTGCTGACAAAGTTGGTGCTTACTTGTTGTCCGACATGGCTCACATTTCTGGTCTCGTTTCAGCTGGTGTCACTGCTTCACCATTCCCCTACTCTGATATTGTAACCACCACCACCCACAAGTCCTTGAGAGGACCAAGAGGATCAATGATCTTTTTCAGAAAAGGTATCAGAAAGGTCACCAAAAAGGGAAAGGAAATTCCATACGACTTGGAGAGAAAAATCAATTTCTCTGTCTTTCCAGGACACCAAGGCGGCCCACATAATCACACCATTTCAGCGTTAGCTGTGGCATTGAAGCAATGTACCGAACCAGAATACAAGCAATACCAACAAGAAGTTGTCGATAATGCAAAACACTTTGCCGATGCATTAGAGTCCAAAGGTTTCAAATTGGTTTCTGGAGGTACTGATACGCATTTAATTTTGCTCAATTTGAACTCAAAAAACATTGATGGTGCTAGACTTGAAGCGGTGTTGGAGAGAGCCAATATAGCAGCTAACAAAAACACTATCCCAGGGGACAAGAGTGCACTTTTCCCATCGGGATTAAGAGTTGGTACACCAGCAATGACCACCAGAGGATTCGGATTTGACGAGTTTTCAAAAGTTGCCGATTTCATTGAACAAGCAGTGACTATTGCCGTTGATTTGAAAGGCAAAGAACAAGGGAAAGTGCCCAAAGAATTGTTGGCAAGCTTTAAATCATTAGCCGATGAAAGTGAGGATGTCAAGAAATTGGGTGATGAGGTTGCCAAATGGGCTAGTCAATACCCAGTGCCAGGCGATTTGTAGATATTTGGGTAGTTTTTAGTGCAGAGAGAAACACAAAAGAGAAAAGACAACTTTTTTCAGAAAAATAAATGAAAATTAACGCGAACTCTCTAAATTGTGTAGTCAACCACCTTCCCAATCTCCTCTCCACGATGAACGAGGCAATAGTCAATGTCCATTTGGAAGATGTCCCAAAGACATCATCATTGATATCATGGTCAAAAAATGGGCTCATTGCTTATGTGTCACCATGCAAACAGTCAAAGCACAACCTTTTGTTGACTTATCTTGAGAGTGTGAACGGCCATTCATGGAGATTAGCACCACCACAACCAGTTGAAGTCAAACTAGAAAACAATTTTGTGCCCGAATTATCCTTGTTGTGCTGGAGTACCCTTAGCACCGACTTGGCAGTTTCCGACGTGTATGGTAACTTTTACATCTTTTTGGCTGGGGTGGGAATGGTGGATTCCAAAGATTCGTTACCAAGTTATGAATTGACTTCGTACAACCACATGGAGATGATTTATCGAGACGTTATAAATCAAAATATAAAGTCACCCATCAACCCAGGTGCTTTCATCATTGCATTTAAATGGCTCAACATTGAAAAGCCACAGATATTAAACAAACCTGCAAGCTTGATTAATTTGCAACAATCATACGTGTACACATATGGAGTCAATCAGTATGCACCTCATGGTGTCCTGCATCCTATTCCGACTAAACAAGCTTGTTTGGCTCTACGAAGAAATGGTACTTTAATGTTATACTACCAAGGTGAACACAAGGTAGAGTACCATAGAGTTTCCACCAACCTTCATGATAAGCCAATGATGATCAGCAATGCATCGATTGGGTTTACTAACGACAAGGAAATTTTGATCACTACTTATGATAACTTGTCAGGTGAAATTTCGACTTACTTGGCCACCATTGATTGGGGCTTTCTCGTCGAATCGGCAAAGAGACAAAAAACTGATCCCCACTATCACACACCCAAAGAAAACCAAAATCTTCCCACTATAAGCTTAACCAAAATCCACGAGATGAAACCGTTACCAGAGTACAAAGAGGGTAACATTTACCCATTGCGTTGTATCGACATTGTATCCGCTTCTGCGGAAAAGGAGTCAAAGGCAAGTATTTTGATTAGCTATGGAGCAGTAAAGATATACCGGTATGAGGTTGTCAATACTGTTGAGACTATATCTGATGCATTTTCTGAATTGGGTACCAAAATGAATGCTCTTGTGGAGAGTACACACCCTAAAACAATTGAGCTAAAGGATACGATTTCTAGAAATGGATCAATTCAATCCATAATTATTGGACCATCGGACTTGCATTGTATGATTTTATACGAAAGTGGTTACATTGATGTCTTGGACACAAAAACTTGGGAAGTCATCAACACGTCAAATAGGCAATTTCCACCACGCACAATCACAACTGCATTTGAAGTTGGATTTGCATTTCCTGAAATAAAACACAAAGACCAATTGGTTTTGGCAGTTTCACCGAATATGACGTCAGTGGTATACACAGAAGTTTACAATGAAACTGATGACTTGACGTTGAAACCAATTGAAAAAGTACGCAACACAGGCTTTCAACCAAGAGACTTATTTGCCACATCTGTTGCGTTGGCATATAGACATGCTTATGCTTGTTACACAAACACTTTTACTGATGATTTGATTATATTGATTCAATTCGAAGTGCAAAGACTTCGATCATTGTTGTTTAGGCAGATGCCCGATAAAAACGACAGTATCAAATTAATGCTTAAAAAGTTTCTCGAGTCGATAATAAGTGAAGCACACAAATCAATCAATTTCCAATTGGATGCATTTAGCAAAGAGTCTGTTGATAAATTGTTGTCCAATCCACCATTGCAAAAGTTACTTTCATTACAGTTGATTCTTGGAGAAGCCCAGGGTAACTCTGTTATGTCTGATATTGCATGGATTGTTTTGAACTTGAGAAGCACCAATTTTGGCATTATGTTTTCTCTATCCAGCATATACCGCCAAATTTCGAAAAAGAAACCAAGTGAAGACACCTTGCAGGATTCAATCGCTAGAGGCGAATGTATTATATCATTGATTGGGAACATAAAATGGCTTATGGATCTAATGGCTTACTTTAACCAAGAGTTGCTACAACTTTCGTATTTCAGAAATGATACCGAAAACAGCAAGCTAAACCTCAGTAACTCGGTGGTATTACCCATCATTTTGAGCAAAGTTCCGAGGTTGTTTTTGATGTATGCAATCTCATCCATGGGCAAAACTCATGAAATATTGAAAAAATTGCACAAGGATTTAGCGGAGAGTAATAAACTTTTTACACCCATGAAGGAAGCTTTAAATAGGTATTTTACTATCTGTTCTGGTGCACCATTGACTTTGAGCCTATTTGAACAGTATCTTCGTGAGTGTGATGCGTTGATTGCAAAAGAGCTCACCACAAGACTAGCTTCAAAGGAAAAAGGTTATTCGTTGAAAATTGAGCAAAAATTGGTTTGTCAAGGTGAACTTGCAGATGATGTAAAGGATATTGCTCGAATTTTAGTTGATCGGTATGCGCACAATATTACTCGTGAAATGAAAGTTTCCGAGTTGTACTTTTACAACACAGAGTGGTTAAACATTGGCTTCAATAAGCCCGCTCGATCGATTGAAGATTCGTCAATCATCGTGTATCCACAGGTGTCGAACAAAAAGGTAGTACCAAGGTTGAAGCTCGATCGTGATATCGATGCATTGAGGAAGATCTATATCTACGATGGGAAGATTCGAAGATGCACTAGATGCAGATCAGTTTCGTTGGTCTCAGACCCATTAGTATTTGAATCCCCTACCGCAATAGGCTTGTGGACCATGGTTTTCCAAAGAACTTGCATTTGTGGTAATACATGGGTAAATATTTGATACGTTTATAAAATAAAGGATCAGAAAACTATCCTGTTGCCTTCTCCGCATCCTCCTCCTTTTTCGCTTTCACCTCCACCTCTTTCTCCGTTTCCGCGTCCTTGGCCTTTTTCGCATCCGCCTCTTTCTTTTTCTTTGCAAGGTATCTCAACATGAACGGCATGACTGCATTACTCCCCACAATCCATGCCAACAAAACACCAATGTTTCTTCCCATATGTCCCTTGTAAGCATTAAAGTAGGCAACGTGTAGCAATTCATAAGCATTTCTTGAAGGTACTGCGTATCCATAGTAGTAAAAAGGTGGACTCAATACTGGATGACTTATAATTGGAGCCAAATTTATCACCGCTGCAAACAACAAGATGAACCCAATCAACTGAGGTTTCAACGCAAATATGATAATCACCAAGACTTCAATAATACTACCCAAGGATGCTATCAAAAGATAACAAAACATCCAAATCACTAAGAACCCAGAATAACCAAAGGTGGTATTGAATGGTAGTTGAAACGCAGTATTCAAAACAACTGCTCCCAATGATATAAACATGTAAGCCACTTGAGATGATATAATACGAAAAAACATGTAGTGCCAACCTTTGATTTTTGTCATCAAATACATGTGAATTTTGAGTGTAAAAATGAATTGGAAGAACCCAAATATGACAAGATAAATTAGACCGATTTGAAATGGTGCTTGAAATACAAGGTTGGTAACGGGGTGCAAATCATTGATTTTGAACGTTGGAATGGTCGATATCAAATGTGGAGCTTGTGACATGACATTTAACGCTTGTGTTTGATTGACAGTTTGGAGCATGTTGGCAACAATTTGGCTTTGTGTTGCAAAATTGGGATACGACCTTATAATCCGTTGAACAATGGTGGTTATGTAATTCAGTACGGCATTGTAGTCTCTTCCTGTTTCATACACCGCTTCCATTAGAGATTGTGTTGGATCAAAATCCGTTGAGGCTGAAGTTAGAGCTTGGTTCCACATTAAAGTTGCATTTTCATAAACATAAAAGGCTGCCCAAACTTTTGCATGGTGCACTTGCTGATATACTTCTTGGGTGATGTTGTGTCCATGTTTAGCAGCTAGCGAAGACACCTTGTCATAATCCCATATTTCAAACTTGCCCAACTGTTGCAAGGACGGAACGTTTGTAAAGTACGATTCAATCGTCTTTCCAACAACATTTGGCAATTCACCAACTTGACGATCAGCAATTACAATGGCCATTTTCAAATGTTTATATCGCGTTTCTCGCTTGTAGTAAGATGCCCAGTAAAATAACAATGCTCCAGCAAAGCCAACTAGTAAAAATGCATAGTTGGATAGAAGTTTGAGTCCAATTTGTACACGGTCAGCCCTGAACTCCTTATCCCATAGCTTGTACTTGACTCGTTTTGGTTGCTGTGAAGGCTCTGACTGAGTGGGTTGTGATTCGTGTAGCTGAGGTCTATACAGATGAACTGATTCCATCTCTTCTGACTTAGGCTCCACATTTTCTTCATCACGAGCGGGTTCTCCAGCTTGCTGAGGTTGGTCTGCCCCCAATACATAATTTGCATCGTTTGTGTTGAAATAGTCATCTGCAACATTTTGCATCAATGACCGGTCTTCTTTCTCATCCACATCATTGCTTGCATCATCTCCTTTGTTGAATGAAAGGATATTGGAAGCAGCACTGGATAATCTTCGTCTAAGTGGTTGCTTCTCTGGAGGGTTCGAAGTGGGGCCAATATATGTCTGTGGTTCATTTTCATATAACGAGCTATCGTTCGACTCTCGGGAGGGTAGAGATGGGTTAGATGCCATTTTGGGAAAAGCAAACGGCCAGGATGTTGATGGAAATTGAATGTTTCTGAGAATGTTTGGAAAATGCTGGGAATTGTTGGAATACTTGAAGCGTTATTGTTGTCTTGGTGGCACAAAAGAAAGACTGAAGTGAAATTGGTAAATGAGGCGGCCAACAACATCTACCCATCAAACTAGATGAAAGTTTTTAAATCGGTTTTTAGTAGGGTAGATGGAGGACGAAAGGGAGCTGCTACTGACTCATTTCACTTACTAATCTCTTGGAGTTGGTGGCTCTTTGCAAGTGAAAAATAACATGGTTTGGTCACAAGTTGTTCCGATAGTGCGACACAAAACTGGTTTTGTTTATACTTTGGGATGTATGCAAGAGAACAAAGGATGAAGAGAAGCGTTTAAAAACAATAAGGATGAATTGGGTCAATATAATTCTGAAATGTGTTAAAAACAACTTTTCAGTTCACAAAGGAATTAGAAATATCTTCAAGTCAGAGTATTATTGACAAACAGAACAGTATCGGCGTTATCGTTAACCCTCATTGCAGAACATGTCAACGTCAGACACAGACTCAATTGACCCACTCGAGGTACGAGAAAAGCACGACAACAATGTCACCAACCTAGACATACAACCACCTCAAAACAACAATGAGCATGCAGATGAATTGTCACTACATTCTGGCGGGTTTACGGGTGGTGCATTAGCCAAAGAGCAATCTGCCCGTAGAGATTCCGCCAAAGCACGTCAACGGCAACTGGTGGGGTCCATCAAACTTACGCATAAGGAGCGGATGACGGAGTATATAAAGGCTGCACCAAAGTTCATTTGGGCATACGTTCAAGTGTTTTGTATTTATGTCGGTATTCTCAGTCTTTACTGGGGTACGCTATACAAGCGACAAGATAGATTTCAAAACGTGGGGATGTTAGTGGTCAATGATGATACATCTTTTTCTAACAACGGAACCGAAATGCAAACATACATATCTGACGCGTTTCTTGACTTGCTACAGTTGCCAGAAACCCGCCGTTTGGGAAAATTTATGGTTGTAAACACCACAGAATTTCACGACTTGGCAAACTCTCACAATAACACCCCGTACGAAGAAGTTGTGAGACAGATACACCATCAGAAATACTGGGCTGGATTCTACATCAAGCCCAATGCGTCACAACTAATTTATGATAGCTTTGCATCCAACAATGCTACTTACATGACACTGGGAGCAGTTAACGATACTGTCACCGTGGTGTATGAGACAGGGCGTCATCTTTCCGCGTTGAACCAGTACCTCATCAGAAACTTGAATGCTGTAGCTTTCGATTGGAATACAAGGCTAAGTAATAGCGTTTATCCCGACATTATCAAATCATTGTCCTCAACTCAACAACAAAGTCTTCTTCAAAATACATCCATACCTATATTCACTACGTTTCCCATCCTCAATTTTGTTGACAATAGGCCGTCCTCAAACGCGGCTATATTAGGACCCTCTGAATTGGGACTTATTTACGCCCTTTTGTTTTCATTTAACCAATTTAATTTCTCACTTGAAATTTACCGAATTATGAGAGAAAGGTTGAAATATCACTCTTATATCTTTTACCGCTTTATTGTCTCACAATTGAATGCGTTGTTGTTGGCATTAGTATATGGGTTGATGACAATTGCTTTGAAAATTCCCACAGAAGCTGCTTTTGGTCATTCTGGGTTTGTTGTGCTCTGGATGTTTATATACCTTTACTTGAGTGCCGTCGGTGTGATCAATGAGATTGTGGTGCTGATTATCTTGGCTTTTGAGCAACAAATAATGATGGCACCGTGGATGATTTTCAATATCGTTTCCAACATTTCAGCCACTTTTGCTCCATTCGTTTTGATGCCCGGCTTTTATAGATTCGGGTATGCTATGCCAATGTATAACATCTATGAGGCATTGAAAGTGGTATTTTTTGACACATGGAAGGGAAATTTGGGAAGAAACTTGGGAGTGTTGATCATTTGGATTGTTGTAGGGAATGTGGTGTTGATTCTCGTGTCCAATTGGGCAGTGAAAAGAGCCCGGAGGAAACAAGCGCAGAAGTCTCAACAATAGATGTTTGAATGGGACTGCAAAAGTAGTAACTTTGGAGGTATGAATGAGACTGCATCATTATTATACTGAAAGAAGCGCGCATTAATGCTACGGACGTGTATTTGTAATAATCTATTTACATTGTGTCATCAATTACTTCGACTTTAGGCTGCACATGTTTATAGCTTTGACCAAATTTCATTAGATTGTAACATCCTTCAATCTTTGTCTCCCAAAAATGAGCCCCAGGAACATCATCACTGCGCTTCAAGTTTTCAAGTATCTGTAACTTGATTTTCCAAATGTCGTTGTTTCTAATGTCTGATCCAATGACTTCATTGCTCATTATATTGGGCAAGTTGTTGAAAAGGTACTCCTTCGAGTGGTTATACCGTGACATAGCCAAGAGTAGCTGGTACAATTTATCCTTTGACAAGGACTCGAGTCTTTCATTTGTCAATTTAGTTTGCAACGAGGTCCATATATTAGGAGATGCAATAAAGTTGAGTAGAATGGGAAGGTATGCGTGATCCAATAAGGGCAAGTGCTTTAGTACATCATCGTAAATGGACGCATTTAGTGTGTAAACAACTTCGGGATTAGACTTGGATAAAAGCTTCAACTCTACTTCATCTTTTTCATATATCTTGATAAAATTGTAACTCTTGAATACCTCAAAATTGGACAATATGGAGTCATAGCTGTGGTAACTCATTGCAGCTATGAGTTCAGCAACTTCAGAATCGACAATATCATCAAACTCCCCTTTCTTGAATAATATCAATACATTAGCAATAGACTCATCTATGTTGACATCTGACCCTGTCAAATTAACATAAAACTGAATCAAAAGAATTAGGAATAATGGGTCATCCATGAATTTAGCAATCTCTTCTCGTTCAAAATTGTACATCTTCATATCCAAATTAAATTTGTCAGTCAAAATCAAAAGAAGGTCTAACAAGCGTGCCAAAAGTATGGTATTGTTCAGCTTTCTAACCAGGGAGAGTATCTCTGTACACTCCTCTAGTAAATGCCCTTCTTTTGAGTTTATAGCAGACACCAATGATTCAATCAGGTTCAAAACCAGAATAGGCGTGGTTTCCTTAAAAAATACCGTTAATAACTTGGTAATGACGTGGTTAAACGACAAGAAGTCCTTTGTTTCTGACTCATGAATGTTCAAAGTCAAGATCTTTAAACATATGATGCTGCTAGCCGACGAGGAGAAGAGATTCTCCAAAATAAAGTCTGCAGGGTAGTACTCAAGCACCTGTTTGAAACTAAGGTAAGATAGGATCTTTCCTAGCAATTTTATTAGTATCCCCGTGGGATCAATTGTGGGGTAAGCGCTGTCAAGTAATGTTTGATTGACAAGGGGTATGATTGATTGGAAATATGACGGTTGTTGAATTGTTGCAAAATCCAAAGTGAGGATGTAGTTGTCGATCAATTTATCATTGATAGGTGCTTTAGATCCATAGCTGGAAGAGATTTCGGCTATGGCGTTGTTCGTGAGTTCGTCAAACATTATTGCTGTGGCTAAGGTAGAGATACGTCATGGTGGCGATAGTTGTATTTTCAGTTGGCGCGATATTATAATCTGAGATTGCCAACTAGTGAGAAGGTAAACCACATGTCTTACATTCATTATTATACAGATGAATGGGGGTCTTTTCGATATATTTCATGCCCCAGTTAAAGTCGTTAAATGTTGTACTTAAAACTCTCATCTTATCATGGGGTTGTTTAATTTTCATCCGGAAAATGTTTCCTAATACGTCCAGTGGGTGTTAAAAAATTTGTTGAATGTAAGTTAGGCTTGTAAATAGTCACAGATGATCGGCACAGAGCCAGAGACTAATAAAAAAGGGTGGTCCAATGACCCTACAATTGAATAGTATGTCTTCTGTGAGAATTGGTATATGGAATCAATTGTTCCATGGATTTTGCACCCAAATGTAGGCAAAATAGATATAAAAACGCTCCACAATTCCCGGATACCCGGTCACATCGTTTCCCTACTATCCTCTTTCTTTTATATTGACTCAATCCTTCATCTACATGGAACAACACGCTCTGAAAAATTCCAACAATTTCCACTGTATTTACTCTGAAGGAGCAGGAGTCACGAAACCATTCGTGTAGAATAAAGTCTAATTCCACCTCTTACCCCATAGCAGCCCCGCATTGGTCTACAGCCAGAGCACATACGGGGTTTGCCCCTATTCTGGCACCTACCGAACCCTAAACTAATCAATATGTTCTGGCGATTGAATCAGAAGTGAAATAGAGTTTAATGATAAATGACGCGGGCGGCTGATACCATCAACCGAGTCTTCTATAAACTCCGAAATACGAGTGGAGAATGGCAAATACTTTAAGTTCCTTGTCAATTTTGTGGGGATACCTACAGATTGTAATTGGATTCCTTTGCAAATCTTGGTAGCATCCTCGATTATAATTATTATCTTGAAAAGGGGGTTTTCTAGGCACATAAACCCACTTTTTTTTGTTGAAAATGGATATCTAAATAATCACAACCGTTCCCTCCCCCCTCGTTCCCCCACAAGAAACGGCCCATTATGGTCTGAATGGGTATTGACACAAAGCTTGCACCGCACCACCTTACATAGATAAATCATGATGCTTCATTTACGTCTCCACAAGATAAGATTATAATGACACAACAAGACGACACAAAGTGCAAACAAAAGATAATAAAGCATTGTTTGTAATACGCACAACAGTTTAACGTTCATCAGTTTATTACCCATATTCCGCTACTTTGATAAACCAATTGATATAAATACAGCGAAGCTTGTCTTTCTGGTCATGTCGTTTGCAATTGTTCTTTAACAACTTTTGTTAATTCCTCCCTCCACATACACACACGCACACACACACACACACAACAATGTCTCCAGTCATTTCATATGAATCATTTTTGGTTACCGAATCGTTTCAAGGGTTTGAAGATCCTGAAAAGTTTAAAAAGTATCTTCCCAAGTTAGAAAAATACAAGAATGATTTAAAGGAAAGCATTTTGGATGAATACAAAGTAGCTATGCCAAAACCAATTGACGAGTTGGTCAAGGATCAGCTTGATGCTGTTGACTATATGTACAAGGAAAAATTATTGACACCAGAAGAATTTGAAATCACTGACTCCACTGCTTCAAAGATTGTGAAGAATATTGGAGATGGAAAGTGGACCGCTGTTCAGGTACTCAAAGCTTTTGCACACCGTGGAACTATTGCCCATCAGTTCACCAATTGCGCCCATCAAATATTTGTTGATGAAGGTATCAAACGTGCTGAGGAATTGGACGAGTACCAAAAGAAAACCGGTAAGTTGGTAGGACCATTGCACGGAGTTCCAGTCTCATTGAAAGAACATTTCAACTATGCTGGTAAGGTGACTCATTCAGGCTATGTTTCATTGATTGACAATCTTACTGAGGAATTTGGTGTCACTCCACAAATCTTGCACGACTTGGGTGCTGTTTTTTACATTAGAACTACCCAACCACAAACACTCATGCACTTGTGCTCAGAGAGTAACTATTCTGACCTCACCAAATGTCCATTCAACATTTCCTTGTCTAGTGGTGGATCTTCCGCTGGTGAAGGTGCTGTTGTCACCTTTGGTGGCTCAGTTTTTGGTATTGGATCAGATATCGGTGGCTCAATTAGATCTCCAGCTGCATTCTCTGGTTGTTTCGGTCTTAGACCTACTACACATAGAGTATCGATGGAAGGTAGCACTTCCTCATTGGGCGGACAAGAAACCATTCAAGCTGTTTTTGGTCCCTTGGCAAGAACTGTGGAAGATATTGATACAATGATGAGAACATACCTCAACGAAGGTAAACCTTGGAACTTTGATGCATCTTTGATTTGTATGCCATGGAGAGAAGTGCCAAAACCAAGTGCCAAGGATTTGACCATTGCTGTGATTAGAGATGATGGGTTGGTTAGACCTTCTCCTCCGATTAGACGTGGTATCAACACCGTAGTTGAGAAATTGAAAGAAGCTGGAGTCAAGATTATCGAGTTTACACCTCCGAACACCAAGCTTGCTTACGAAACAATTAACAAGATGTATAATTGTGATGGTAATGAAACTAACCGTAAGATGTTGGGTGAAAGTGGTGAACCATTGGTTCCATTAACCAAGTGGTCTTTGAACTATGGTGATGGTTCGAGAATGTTTACTGTCCCTGAAGTTCGTCAATTGCATATGACTAGAGACGCCTTGAGAAATGAGTATAACAAATTCATGGTGGACAACAATGTCGATTTTATTTTGTCACCAGCATACAACAACGTTGCTCCTCATCCACGTGAAGTTTTCAATTGGTCATACACAGCATTGTTTAACATCTTGGATCTTCCAACTTTGGTGTTGCAAACTGGATTGAAACAAGATCCTGCAGTCGATGTGTGGACAGAAGAGGATAAAAAGCATCAGTACAGATCCCAGTTGGAGCAGTTGGAGAATGAAATGTACAAGCCAGAAGAGTTTAAGCATGCTCCAATTGCCTTGCAATTGAGTGGGAGAAGATACCACGATGAAGAGGTTGTTGCTGCCGGTAAAGTCATTGCTGATGACATTTTGAAGGTCAATTTACTCAAACATTAGAGAATGATTGCCGCAGAACTTCTATATGCTAAGTTATAGTCCTGATTGTATGAATAAACGAAACAAACTAAACAATTTCGCTTCTTTGATATTTCGGCTTGATGCCGTGTGGACGGTAGCGCTTGATCCGCCAAAAGCGGGGCACCCTTTGTTGGTGAGTATATCCATCGTAGTCGCCAATAGACGATCACTTCGACGAAGTGTAGCAATTTCCAAAAAACATTCTTTGACACACATCCACACACCTTCTCTCTCTACTAAATCTAAGGTAATGGTGTGTATTTGATCATATATGCAAGTAAAAGCATTCATTATCGCGTAATTTATCATAGATAAGACGTCGGCGACAAAAAAAAAGAGAAAAAGTATTTTCTGTGGCACTCTGCAACCCCCACCTTTCTCAAATAGGCAAAAATCAAATGCGCTAACGGTGTGGTGTCAAATGGAGGGGGGGGG
>OGTC01000310.1_pt1 | contig 16299 bp, 14 predicted proteins | sample 1574531 | NCBI WGS metagenome assembly OGTC01 (sample SAMN03295859, study PRJEB24534) | human gut metagenome | isolation source: fecal sample 2 from infant 9 | host: Homo sapiens | place: USA: Pittsburgh, PA | collected 2014-07 | reverse complement strand
CTCCATTGTCATTTGTGTATGCTGACTATAGTACCATATTTATGGGCAAATCTTTATCGCCTTTGTCGAGTGCTATGCACTAAGTGAATACTGGTCAAGCGACAAACTTCCAATAGCGTTCCGCGTTTGATCCAAAAGAATTCTGTCAATATAATTTTCAGTAAGGATGCCTTATTGTTGCCTGACATCAGCACGACAAATTTTTACGTATCTCTCCTCAAGCATGCCTAATTAATATGCAAGAGCCAAAGAGTATTAGATCTTTGTAGGACCTTTGTCCTGAGTGTCACATTGATCGACCAAAAAATAACAACTCTGAAGAATAATGTGTAAAGCCATAGACCCTTCACCGTTCCTTGAGTGTATGTGCATCATCCTGTAACTTTGAACCTGCTTATTTGCTAGCTAGGTCGACAAGAATTTGTGACATTCAAAATCGATGGCTAGGTGGTAAATAACATTATTTGAACCCCCAACTGATATGTCAAATTGTCACTTCGATGTAATATTCACCCTGAATAGGTAATGCAATGCCAATATATAGCTGCTGTTGATTCAATCTAAGTCACTATCCTCATACAAAATTTCATTCACCAAAGTTATTGGAAGATCCCACACACCACTTGGAGCTTGATGTATATACTCTTTGATTACTTCATTATTCTCGTTACCATCAGAGTTAGGATATTGGGTATATTGATCAACAAATGTGTTTACATCATTTAATTTCAAAGTCAATACCTCGGTATTGTATAATGCGAGGAACCAATAAACGAACACCATCAACATTAACGAGTAACTAGGAACTGCAATACTCCAATACTTGCCTGGGTAATAATCAATAGATAGCTTGTGTAACGTTGATGGTGGTATCAATGCCCATGCAATGTACAAAAAAAGTGCCAATGAACTCAAAACATAGATTGTGAACCCTCGGTATTCTGCTTGGGACAGTTTGATGTTTGAAACTGTGATATCTGACTCTCTTGCCAATTGATCTTCTGCAACCACTACCTGGGAAGCATTTTCCTCCTCCTCCTCCCCTTCGTCATCGGGAAACTCCTGATCTAATCTTTGTAGAATAGGTTTTGGTGAAGGGGTCCGCGAAAATTGGGTAGTGCCTGACTTCACATCAAGTAGTGACATGATGGAAGAAAGTAATGATAGCGGCAATGACAACAGTAGGAGGGAAGATAAGTCAATGACTCAATCTCTCTCTCTCTCTCTATATATATATATATATGTGTGTGTGTGTGTGTGTATATATGTGTGCTCAAGGGTACGTATGTTCTGTATTCTAATATGATATGTGTATTTTCCTGTTTGTATTGCTGGTTAAATACGATTATACTAATTTTTCTACTTCACCCTATCTAAACCAATTGTTTTCTTGAACCTTTGAAAAACAATTGAACAATTGTAATTTGTAAAACAGCCATACCAACCATCAATAGAACCTCAAATACAGAAAAGTAAAAGATTCTCGATTCAGTAGATTGAACGGTAGCTTGGTTCCTACTATTTCTGGTCTTGTAAAATTGTAAAGTTTTTGCCAACCCATCCAATTGTGATTCGATATTATCAACAGTTGCTCGCATATTTTCCACATGGGCTAAAGGTTTAGCGTTTGGTTGATTTGGTAAGCTAGCTTTGACATTGTTGGAAGTGGATTCATCCTCAACCTCGATTTCAAAATCAACAACTTTTTCCAGGTACGTAGACATGGTATTTGAAAAACAGAATTCATATTCACCAGGAGTTTGTGCTGGAAAGACAAAATCACCATGCCTCTTCTTATTCTCTTGGTAGATAATGTTTTGGTTTGGATCACTTATGACATAATCAACATCAAAGGAACCACCACTTTGAACAGCAAAATAGTATCTGATTTGAGTGGATGGCTTTTCAGTAAACACATAAAAACAGGATTTTTCTTTGGCACCCAATATGAAGGTGAATGCTGATGCTGAAATCAATTGGGCAAAAGCCAAAACACAAAGTATCGACTGGATGTACATCTTGATGGAAAGTTTGGAGTTGCTTATGATGTACCCGTGTTGTTGGAATAGAAAGAATTCGTTCAGTGGAAAAAAAAATAAAAATTTTTTTGAGTTCAAAAGACGTGTCGTCATTGTCGCGACTACGAAATTTGGCATTGAGCTTATAAGAAAGCTGAAAGCTACACATTACAAACACCTGTATCCTTACACTATCAAATCCCATAGATAATGTGCCCCCAGGTCGTCATTTTAACTTATATACAAGCAGTGCACCCTGTTGTTCGATATTCCTTATTGATCTGGGTGTAAATAAATCATCTTACCTGATGCATCAAATCCTATGGCTCTATCCAACTTCCTATCTCTTCTAGAAGCACCATAACGATGACCAAACTCACCAACATTCTTCATTGTGAATCTGAAAAGTTTGTTTTCATCTTTTCTCTTTTTACCGTACACAATATCAATTTTCTTATCCTCGATTGCTTGTTGTTGTTTTTGAGCTTCTTCGAGATTGAATTCAGTCAATTTTTTTAAAGTTTTGGAAGCAGGCTCAAGATGTAGAATCTTGGCAGCATCCACAGGCCCAAATGGCTCGTTTTCTTCAATGGTCAAGAATCTATCGGTCAATGTCTTGTGTGGGGTCGGAATTTCGGTCAAGTTATCGGCAGTGTAACCACCTTTAAATACTGGGAACATACGTTTCATAATGGTTGAAAATGATTTCAAATCTTCCGCAATCTCCTCCTAAATCATTCAAAAGTTAGTACCAACCAAGTTTCATCTTCATCAATGGCAAGACTTTTGTTTTGATCCCCTACTTTTTCAGGGCATAGGTTTATAACCATGTGAGTTTGGTGTCTTAAAGACTAATCGAATAAATATATAAATGCAATTTCATCATATTAAGGATCAAAAACTTCTTGCCGTGGGGGCTTTTGTACACATACCTTTGGTTGAAAATTCTTCTCAATGGCACTGAGCTTTAAAATGGCTTCAACTCTTTGCAAGTTTATGCCATACTTATGAGCAATTTCTTGTGGATGCAACCCATTAACTTGTTCATCCTCAACAATCTGAATTTTTAAATGTTCCAGTATTATATATGCTGTTTTGGTGTAAATGTTATGAGGAAATGGGTGTAGATGTGGGTCTCTGCCAGGTTCATCAATGTTTCTGACTCTTGATTGACCCAATTTGGAACTTCCTCCAACTACTGATTTCCCATCGTTTACAATATAATTCGGTCTGTTATTCTGCGGTGGGTAGTAATATTTGTTTTTATGATAATCACCAGTAATGCTTCTAGGACCAAGAAACTGACGAAACTCTTTGAGTAGTCTTGCCTTGTCCATTAACTCTTTTCTACTAATTCTCAACATTCGACTAGAAGTTGAAAACAGTCTTAGAACATTGCAATTGCTGGCACTTCTCACATTCATTTTTGGTTAAGTAATTTCTTACTCCCACAACCAATAGTGCAATGATATGGTTGAAAATTTTTCTTTGTCGCAAACCGAGAAAATTTGACCCATTTCGGTGTCGCACAAAACATATGACCAAACATATTCATTTGCGACACACTGACGACTTGTTTACCTTTTGGAAAAAAAAAACAAAACATTCCTTTCTCCTACTTTGACACTTCATTAACAACAGAAAGGATAAGTGATTTCTTTACTGAAAAGTTGCAACTCCACATAACAGTCTACAACAATAAAATCCTCTCCACTTTGCTTCTGTCTATTGTCAGTGCACCTACAATGTCACTGGATATACTAGCTGAATCCATACTTCATCAACGAGATCCATCAAGATTGTCAAACTCACAACATTCCAACGCGTCCTCATCAACCACCCGGCAACCAACAAATCGCACATCAATTGCGACAAATAATTACACACAGGTATATCGTGTATCAACAACAACAGCAGCAGCAGCAGCAGCAGGAGGAGGACTTAAGCGTGCTAGACATAGTGAAGATTCAGATGATCCATTCAAAGACAAGTCACAAGGCAACACCAAAGCTGATCCAAATGACTTCAAATTGCTGCAGCATAGCTTTAACAAATCATTTCTAAAGAATCAGAACCTACTAAACTCACCTGGAGTTCGATCGCAAGAGGTTCATGTATCTCATTCACAGCTCTATCAAGGCTCATTACAAGACCTGTACCAGCAGCAGCCACATCGTCATCATCAGCATCAACAACAGCAACAACAGCAACAACAACAGCAACAACAACAACAGCAGCAACAACAACAACAGCAGCAACAACAACAACAGCAGCAGCAACAACAACAACAACAGCAACAGCCAAAACACATTGTGTCTTCGGCATCTCAAATACAGCGACCACTAGCTCCATTCCAGGAAAAATCGTATGTGGTGGAACAGCAACAAGAAGAAGATGAAGACGAAGTTTCCCTTGAAGTCCTTGAAGATATGCATAAACTTGAGCAACATTTCCCCATATTGGCCACTGATTATAGATTGATAGACAAAATAGGTGAAGGTACGTTTTCCACCGTATACAAAGCAGAGGCAATCAACGGCAGAATCAGACTCAATAGTGACGTTTGGAAATCACCCCCTTTAAAAAAACACAAGACTGCCATGGGTGATGCCGCATTGACAAAGATAAAGAAGAGAAAGAATGCTATTGTTGCTTTAAAGCAAATTTATGTCACGTCATCACCAAACAGAATATTCAATGAGTTGAATTTGCTTTACATGCTTACTGGTAACTCAAGAGTTGCTCCGTTGTTGGATGTTTTGCGTCACCAAGATCAAATAGTGGCTATATTGCCTTATTACCATCATTATGATTTTCGTGATTTCTTCCGTGATTTGCCTGTCAAGGGAATAAAGAAGTATATGTGGGAACTTTTTCAAGCTTTGGAGTATGTTCACAGTAAAGGAATTATTCATCGTGATTTGAAACCAACAAATTTCCTTTACGATCCATTCAAAGGACGTGGCGTTTTGGTCGATTTTGGATTAGCTGAAAAGCAAGCTACGCAATTGACGTCCAATTCTTCTTCCTCTACATCGACCAGCTGCCCTTGTTTGTCGAAAGAGTCCCTTGTTACCAACAAATCTTTATCGAAAAGAATGTACGTGAAAGGTGCATACCCCAAATCCGATAATCGACCACCAAGAAGAGCCAACAGGGCTGGTACTAGGGGGTTTAGAGCACCTGAAGTTTTGTTTAAATGCACAAACCAAACTACCCAAATTGATATTTGGTCAGCAGGAATCGTTGGGTTTTCGTTGTTAACTCGTAAGTTCCCTTTGTTCAATTCGCCTGATGATACTGATGCCATCTTGGAATTGGCATGGATTTTTGGATACGAGAAATTGGTCAAATGTGCTGAGTTACATGGGTGTGGGTTGGAAATCTCCATTAATCAATTGCATAAAACCAATGGCAATTTGATCAAGATTTTGTACGATTTCTTGAAAACCGAGGTTGACAATGACAGTGTCCCTGAGGATAGTGTCATTTTTGATACTTTGAATCTATTCAACTCAACTGGGGAAAAGTTTATTAGGCCTACATATACTGAGGAACCCAATATATCTCAAGATGAACGCAATTTGATGATTGATGAGTTTAAAAAGGAAATGGAAGATTACAAGGATCATAAGTATTTAATGGAGTTGTTGTATTCGTGTTTCAGATTGGATCCAACAAAGAGATTAACTGCAAAGGAAATACTCAGGTTGCCATTTTTCCATGAGTTGTCTCCCTTGGATAAAGATGAAGATATATTATTCTAAAAAAGACGAGGATACTCTTTTTGCCAATTACACTCAACCTAAAGAATATTGTGTATCTATTTATACAGCATCTTGAATTGAATATATATAATGTCAAAGTGAAAACAAAAAATTATACAAAAGCGTTTAAAAAACATTTAGAGTATTCAAATTGTCATCCATCATAATGGTCGTAATTGAAATCGTCAAAACTGTGTTCGTCATCAACATCAAATGAGTCACGTCTGGAGCGTTTTCTTTTATTTGGCATCATTTGCAAACCATTTGCATCATCCAACTTGGATTTTTCCTCTTTATATGAAATTCCATCGGTACTTGCGACGGCGTCTTTACCTTCGTCTTTAATGTTGATGTCACCCTTGTCGGTGTTGCCGCCTTCCATATTGTTGCTGCTATTGTTAATCATGGCCCTGTTCCACTTTTTGTTCAATTTTGTAATCAAATCATTTTGTTCCTTGACTGATTGCATGGCTCTCAATGGAGTCAATGGTGGAATATTTGCACTTGATGTATCGTGCTCGTGTGTAGGCACTTTGAAATCCAGTTTTATATGATTACTAGCAGTTGAAGTCGGGTTGAAATCAGCAGTTGAAGTCGGGTTGAAATCAGCAGTTGAAGTCGGGTTGAAATCAGCATTTGCAGTCCTTGCTCCGTCAGAGTCTCCATGCGTAACGCCACTAGCGCCCGCGCTGGTGGGTTTTCTTGTGCTCTCTGTGTCATTGAGCGACGACGACAATCTCCTTCTTGGCACCACGGTCGATGTCGAAGGAATATTGGTGAAAAATTTAGCCTCAGATAAAGCCGTACTTAAAGGTGGCGACATTGTAATCAAATGTGAATGCAATGCACTATTGGGCGATCCCATATCCGTGGAGTTACTGTTGGATAAATCGTAGGCATTGTTGAACTCCATTTGTAAATCTTTCGAGAATGCTAGTTTCCGTTTTAAGTAAAGTGATTGTTGGATTAAACTCGTGGATTTCAACTTCTTGGTTGGTGCCACTGGTGGGGTGAACAGAGTTGTAGATGACGAAATAGGAGTAGTGTTCATTTCGGGATTTTCTATTTGTTTCCCAGCGGTATCGTGATTCAACTTGGGGCTGGCAAGCACATTATCCTCCAATGTTGAGTCATTGTGATGATGTTTAACTCCATGATGTAAACTTTCCGAGGTTGGACTTGCGTTTAAGCTACAGATATGTGAGTTTGTATGATGATAAGACACGGGGGATGTTGGTATCGTGGTTGGAGTTGTATAGATGTCATGGAACTTGAACCTGAAATCGTTTTTCAAGTGCTGGAGTGAAACTTCATCTTTAAAACTGCGTCTCTTTGGTCGATGCATAGTTTTTGCCATACTTCTTGATGTTAGTGTGGAAGCCATGCTGCCCGATGTAGCTCCAAGAATGGGTGTTGTTGGAATGGTTCGTAAGGTATCACTAGATTGAGGGACTCCACTACTGGTGGTCATGTTTGTGTCATATTCAGACTCATCATCTGTCATTACGGCTGAACCCTGATTGATACCTTCTGAACTACCCCCATTTGAAGATCTCACTCTTGAGTCACAACCACTGTGATCAAAGTTGTAATCAGGTCTATTGTTTTGCCCATTGAAGGAGTTCCCGACAGGTGTCATGGTCAATGTATTATGACTCACATGACCAAGTGATGCCAAACTTGCGGAACTATCATTACGTGCATGGTATCGAAGATTTTCATCAACTGACACAATTGAGTTACGAGCACTTCTTTCTAGACTCACTATTGACATACTCCTGGTCGAACTTGGTGTTGGTACGACATTTTGTATAGTATTGATGTTTGCTGAAGATAGTGTTGGTGTTGAAATTACACCGCTTTTGTTGCCAGTTGCTGCGCCTGCTGTTGTGGTTGCTGCTACTGCTGCTGCTGCTGTAGTTGCTGCATTACCAGATGTAGAAGTGGGCGAAATCGAATTTGCATGTGGATTGATTGGTAATGACTGCTGTGTGGCATGTGATGGTGATGGTGCTGGTGGAGGTGGCGGTGGTTCAAACGCTTTGTTGTTGTTGTTGTTGTTGTTTGTTGTCGATGATGATGACACTAAACCAGGTGAGGCGTTCTGTCTCGACACTAGTGTGTGGTGGGGTTGTTGTTGTTGTTGCTGGGTGGTCAATGACGGTAATACAATGTGTGGTAACGTGTTTGATTGGGGCAGTAACAGACTGATAGGTTGCGGTGGTTGTGGTTGTGGTTGTGGAGTTGAGTATGATGAATGATTGGAATTGAGTGAGTTCATTGATGAAGACCTCTGTCTGGTGAATGTAGATGACATCGTTAGTGATAAGTTGATCCTGCACTATGCTGATCTGCTAAGCCAGCTCTATGCTTTTTCAAGTGTCGTTGTAAGATTACAAAAAACAATGAGTGCTAAATCAGTAAACGCCAGCAGCAGTTGAAAGTCCGAATAAAAGAACAAATCTGTTCAATGTCTAACTCAAACACGACTTGTACGCAAAAATTGGCTTTCTGTGGTAGTATATTTCTTGATCTATGTCTCTCCAAATGTCCAATGTATCTGATACATATATGTAGATACCACAATGAATATATATAATGTAGTGTGACGATTAATGTTTTTTCTTTCTTTCTTTCTTTGTATCGGGAATCTTTTCTGCAAAAAGGGTCTTTTCTTGTTTGTTTGTATATTATTTTATCATCGCTTATTGTTGTCACTTTTAGTTTAGGTTTTTTTTGGGCTTGTCACATGTTCTCCCTCCTCTGCCGCATCAACAGAACAAAGAAACAAAGAAAAGTTCAAAAAGCTTCCTCTTGTCGTATAAATATATATTACGACACTTCCATGTCACAAAGTATTTCCTCTATTATTTTACTAACTATACATGATGATACTTGTATAAATCAAGCTTCTATTGACCGATTGGACATTTTCTCAAATACTCAGCCTTATTCTTCAACACTCTAACCGACTTGAAAAAAATCTCTTCTGGTGGCATTGCTCCTGTCGATTCAACTTGGAAAATAAAGTAATCTCTTTGTCTGCCCAACTTTACCTTGCCATTGAATTCAGGATGCCTCAATACTTCTCTTGACACAGTATCTTTTCTTGCATCAGCAACGTATGCTTCTCCCTTTGAATCGATTTCAATCACACCGGGTGGGAAACATTTTTGAAACTTTTTGGCCAATTCACCAGTTATTGGCTCTTTAATATCTATCACTGGTAACAACCTATACGATGCTGTTGCTACGGGGGAAAATTTTGCATGGTCAGCACCAACACCTAATATACAATGAGCTCTTAATGAAATCTCTTGTCCTGGTCTTAGTTTAGCCAAGAGGATATTTGGATCAGTGGGCACTACTGGATTGTCTTTATACTTTTCCAATTGACTTCCTTGCGGTTCAAATTTCAAGTCTTTGGCATAAACATTGCTATTTCGATACAATTCATTAGGGTTGGTGGAGTTTTTTGGTGCATGTGGGTTCTTGGTGCATGTAACATCCAAAGACAATACAATGGTGTTATCTTCAGTATAACGATCGTTTTCATCAACAGATTTATCCACCCATGTCAAGGAATCAGGATCAACTTTCAATGGCACTAAACCGATTCTATGGGCCAAAACCTCATCCTGTATAACTGATGTATTCATAAATGAATAAACTGTTTCAACAGCTACTGATGGCACTTCAGCAATCATTATACGACGGAATGCATTGGCTATTGATGTGTCTATATGGATTAAATCAAAGTTTGCAACACGCTCACTAACATTGGTGATCTTGATATCAAATGATTTTTTAAACTTTTCGATATCCCAAGAAAAGTCTCCTGAAGATTGGTGACCGGGAAAATCAGTGGATGATGTGTTTGTGACCCTGTTGTACTCTATACCTACTATGTTATTATCAGACATTGGAGCTATGGGTTTTCTGTGGGTTCTGGGGGTTCTGGGGGTTCTGTTGGTATTGAGATGATCTCAAACTGAGCTGAACTTTTCGTTTTTTTTTTTTTCAACTCTATATAACCGATGAGATAAATGCTACCAAATGTTTCACATCTATTTACTAAACAAGGAGCAAACATCCATTCTATATTTTTTCAATTCATACCAAGCCAGACACTCTTGGAAAGGCGCCAGGCAATGTTGAAGAAGACGTGGATAACCCACTACTCTCTCCAGCACCCTGTATATTCACCTTCAAATTCATCATCTTTTTAACACCATCAAGTAAATCAATAGTCATCAATTGCACGTTTCCGTTATAACCATCCCCTTCAATTCGAGCTTTATTAATCACTTCATCATCAAGATGTCCATTGTTTAGCAATTCACTTAATGGTATATCCTCAGCACCACTCTGTGACAGCAGAACCAGCAGCAAGGACCTTCCTATATCCTCGGTTGCCCTTCCTTCGCCAAGGCTAGTCGTATTCCTCCCATTCAATACCTCACCCTGTCCGGCTCTTTCTTCTTCGTCTTCGTCTTCTCCTTCTTCAAATACTTCCTCATTACCAACAACACCATGCAAATATAAAAGAATCATTTGTAATACAAACACAGCCACATCTAATCCCAACAACTCCCCTCGATTATAGGGCAATCTTTCCCCAATAAATTGTACAGTCAATCCACCATATAAATACCCCAGACTTTCATCCCCAGCATCACTTCGACTACTACTAGGGCTTCTAGAATAGACACCAAAGATTAAATGTGTTAAAAAGCAATACAAATTCATAAACACAACACCACGAAAGCTCATCTTGATCATGGTCTTGATATGATGGGTGGAGAACATATAATATCGACTGACGTAATCAGGGTTTATGCTCAAAATGGCGAAATGGATGGTACTGCGAAGGAAAAGTTGGAAAAATGACAAATCTCGTAAATAAATTAGGACAATAGTGACAATTTCAAGTAGTTGAAATGATTGTTTCAAGTCAGTTGTAAAAAATCGTTTACGCTTGGATAGTACTTGTTGGTTATTGGCTATTGTTTGCTCTAATGTGGGGTACTTTTGTTGCTGAAAGTTTTGTAGCTCTTGCTCAAGATTTAAGGGTTGCATTTTTGAGTGGGTTTGACTTCTGACGACGTAATGTGAAAATGGGTTACAATTGAACTAGCTATTGCATAAAGTCTTGTGGGAAACAGATCTTTGTCAAATGAATGCGTTGAGTTATGTAATATACGTTGAATACTGGGTGTATGTACTAAAGTGTTTAAATGCTCGGAATTAGGTTTCACCTTTTTTCTAGGGACAAAGCGAGAAGGTAGTGGCAACAATCTACACATACAAACACATAAGCGAACCTCTTGTTTGTATTGCTTTAGGTACAATCATCTATACAAACAACTATTCACCGCGATGCCCCATTACTTCGTTTATTTATAATCAATGGCGCTTCCATTGGATAGACATCACTCAATGTTTCAGGCTCTTGAATTTGCAATTGTGATGGTGGTTGCAACTCGTTTAAATCAACATTGTATAATTCAAGAATTTTCCGTATATCATGCTCGTCATTGCTGGTAGTGAAAGTACAGCTTGTGATGCTGGTGTGTCCATGCCCATTCCTCTGTTGATTGTCGCATTGCTCCTCACCGTCTTTCTCTTCGTCGTCACTGTCCATAAGATTACCCAAGTTTTCAAATGCGACTGTCTTGATTGTCTTTTTTGTTTTCGGTTGTCGATCAATCAATTGTAGTTCATTCTCTACAAGCCTTTCCATTTCTTCATTCTTGTGACAATTCAATCGTGCTAATCGTTCTCCATGCGTCTCTAGACACTCGGCAGGCACAAATCCAATTTTGCCATCCTCTCTGTCCAGATCAATGTCTACTGATGCATCATTTGTTTGCTGATACCTGGCTATTTTTTCCTCCTTGGTTAATTTTTTGATCAACCACCAATAATTATCTTCATCGTTGAGTAAATGCACTGGTTCGTCACGTGTTAACGAACAATGTGAAGGGTCAGGTCCCGAAAAGTCGTAAAGTCCGTATAGTTTATTTGGATCTAGATCACGTGGTGGAGATCTAGGTGGCGAAGGCGGTATTATAAGATCATCTTGGTCTTGGTCAAGCTCACCGTCATATTCCTCATATTCGTGATGACCCCTTCGCTTATTTCCCTCGGTTTCGTCATCCAGATATGCCGATCCGTCGCCGTCGTCAAATGTGTCCAAAAAATCATCATTATCGTCATCGTCATCACCATCATGGCTTGCAGTGTAATAAAAGTCCAATCTTGATTCTTCATCTTCGTCTTCGTCGTCGTCATCACCATCATCATCTATTCCTTCCTCTTTGTCTGCTTCCTCGTCTGATGCATATATGTCATTCACCTGCGCATCTCCCAAAAAGTCATCAATTTGCTGTCTATCGTTATCGTAATTTGATGAATATAATTGTGATCCTTTTTCTAGTCTATTCTTGGTTAAATTTAGTGAATTCTGCCTCACGACAGAATTACTACCTTTCCTTTCCCTTCGTTTGGACAAGTGGGTAATTTTAGCTATACTATCATCATTATAATGCAGTGCCAATTTGGTAAATTTGGTGTATTGACTCCGTTCTTGAAATAATTCATTGGGATTGAAAATGCTATTGTGTATTCGTTGACTCTTTTCGTGGTCGCTATACTCACTGTTGTAATTATCTTGGTGAATCATTGTATTTAGCACATGACTCTGTATCCTCTGTTTACCCAAGCCCAGGTATTGGTTGTTGTATACGACTGATGAGGTGTTTGTTTGTTGTGACGAAGTCGATGACAGTATAGACAATTTACGTTCCAATTCTTTTAATATCTTGTTGGTATCATCAAGTATTGTCTGATCAAAAGCAAAATCAGACGAATCATCATTGACGTGGTCATTTGTTGTGGCATTGGAGCAGGAGTTTTGCTCTCGACTCCTTTGTTCACTAGTTATGCTCATGGAAATAAGGAGGTATGGTTAGTCGCTATAACTGAATAGTGGATAATAGCCTTATCAGGTCTATATAAAGCAAGCAGTTGCGTTGTGAGCTGCGTGGGTGTGTGTGTGTGTATACAGGGGTGTATATATCAGATGGATTGATGTTTTGATGTTTATGGTTTGATTAGAAAACAAAAAATAAAAAAGGGTTGTGTGCTATTGTTGTCTCTCTTTTGGGTCGTGTTTTTAGATGTACTGTATATAACTTCATACCAGATCATTACATTATGATACAGTTACAAGTAGTACAAGTAGCACAAGTAGCACAAGTAGCACAAGCAGTACAAGTAGTACACACTTATTATAAAAGAAGCTTTGATTATATTAAAAGAGAGAGAGAGAGAGAGGCTTACAGGGGAGAAAGGAATGTCAAGTAAATATAGTGAACGCACCAACACCAATCTAAAAGACACCATCATCTATAGTTGACCTAGACTTCATTCTCGCCTGATGACACGCCATTCTAGAAAAGAACAACCACTTTTTCTGACAGTTGTGGAAATTCCGGATTTTGATATGACAGGAATGACACTTGGAGAAGAAAAAGAAAAAAAAAAACGTGAAATGTGATTACGGTTCTAGGGGTACGATGGACAGGGCGATGACCTAATTATTCCTCCCATGCCACATTCGCGCTTCAACTCACACCCCCCACCATTCTGAATTCCGGCGCACAGAAAGTAAAAATTAATACAACAACAATAAAATAAAAACACCCATTTATAACATACAATGAAAAATCAGGCCAAGACCAAATTAAGAAAAAAGGGGCGAGGGGGGGAGGGTAGAAGACCTTTTTGAAGGAACCCCCTTTTATCTGTATTATTTTTCTTTCACTTGGAAACATCAACAAGTAACTGTTGAAAACCAATTGCCAAGCTAGACTCTTTGGTGGATTGGGTGAGCGGGGTTTCTGTAGTTTTATCGCTTACCATTTTAAAACGGTTCAAATCTCTAGAACTTGATTTTTAAATACTTAATAATGCAATGCCCATGGCGATCTATCCAGACCTATTTATAATGAACAGAGGATTATGTCTAGCTAATATAAAACATATTCTAAACATCATCAATCTAAGAGATTCAGGTATAAAACTCTTACCTGTTCATGAAGGGTTTTATACATGTTTCACATCCAGTCAACTGGTAGCTACACGTAAAGAACTCGAAAAGTACCTGCTCGGATTAAATACACAAGACTTACCAATAAGTTTAACCTCAACAGGAACTACCACAGGCTCACAATGTATAAAATGACTCAGCTAATGTTATGATAGATGTTCTTCTTTTGGTTACAAAGTCTATATTTTTTTCTTTTCTGTGCCATATTTGGTGTTCCAATTCCAATCGCGTTGTCTGGTATTACTTTCCTAAAGCTTGCAATTAAAACTCTATAGCCTCCACTCCCACTTTGTCTAAGTTTACTTTTCTACCTCTACTAGCTCACCTCTTTTACAAGGTTAAATTCCGGTGTAATCTACAGCTTGCACTAACGAGATATCACATAGAGTTTGTCTAGTTTCGTTCTTACATTATTTATTTCTTTTTCAAACCTATGCAAAACAATACCACAACCACCCAACTAGAAAGTTAAGCGAACCTTGTTCCTGTTATATTCTTTGGCCATTCTTTCCCTTTTAATTTCCCTTGACAACTTCATTAATAGCATTGGCCAAATACTCAACATTGTTATCATTAATTCCTGAAATACTAAATCTACCATCTTCAGTAGCATAAACACTGTAGTCATTTCTCAATTTGATCACTTGTTCTGGTGACAATCCAGTGTAAACAAACATACCTCTTTGTTTCAACAAGTGGTCCCAATTGTAGTTGGATTTATCCAAATTGTCATACAATTTTTGACGCACATTGTTTAATCTTCCAACAACTTTATCCAATTCTTCCAACCATTGGGGCAACAAACCACTTGATTCATCAAATATAACTTCAACAATCTTGGAACCATGGATTGGTGGAGATGAATAAATTGGTCTAATTAATTTCTTCAATTGTGATTCAATAGCTTTTGATTCTTTAGCTGATGGAGTAATAATCGAAATGGATCCGGTTCTTTCACCATACAATCCCATGTTTTTAGCAAATGATTGACACAAGGCAAAAGTTGGAATCTTGTTTTCATTAGCCAATTTAGTCAATTTTCTAATCAACTCGATATCGTTATATGGTTTACCACTAGCAAAACCTTGATAAGCCATATCAACAAGAGGGAAAAATTTCTTATCCTGAATAATTTGCAATACTTCATCCCATTGCTCGTTAGTTAAGTCCATACCAGTTGGATTATGGCAACAAGCATGCAACAAGACAATTGAACCTTCAGGTTGTGATTGCAATGATTTTTTCAAATTTTCATAATCCAAATCGTTTTTACTAGTTTCATAGTAATTGTAAAATTCAGGTTCCAAACCAGCATCTTTGAAAACAGCAACATGATTGGCCCAAGTTGGTTTGGGGACAAGGATTTTCTTGTTGGAGTAAAATCTGTTCAAGAAATCAGCAATAACTCTCAATGAACCAGTACCGGAAATGGTTTGGGAAGTAACAACTCTACCATCATCAATCAATTGTTTACCATTGGCATCTTTGTTGGAGTTGTTAAAGATGAAATTTTTGACAATTGATTGAAAGTTTTTGGAACCAATAATAGCAGTATATTCCTTTTCAGTTTCCTTCTTTAACAAGATTTCTTCAGCTTTTTTAACTGATGGGAATATAATTGGTTTACCTGAATTGTCTCTATAAGCACCAACACCCAAGTTGATTTTTTTAGGATTAGAATCATTGTTGTAAGCTTCAGTGATACCTAAAATCTTGTCAGGTGGAGCCAATGGGATTTCAGCAAATTTCAAACAAGTGGCAGTAGAAGACAAAGATCTTAATTGCACCTGTAATTGTAACAATTGTTGTTTGTTTTTGATCAATTGAGTCTTGTACATGTTTGTTGAGATGATGTAGTGTTGAACAAAAGAAGAAGAACAAGAACAAGAACAAGAAGAAAAGTGGAAAAAGATTTCTACTGGTGGGATATCGGTTATATAAATTTTTTCAACAAAAATCTCTGTCACTGGTGTGTCACAACAACGACATACTTGTCAAGTATTTTGTACTGTACTGTACTCTCTGATGAATGGAAGTTTTTTGTATTTAATCACGTTTTTGTGCTTGTGTTTTAAAAACGCACTGCAAAAAAAAAAAAAAAAAGAGTTATTCACCCCGCTTTAATAATTCAAAATGATTGGTCTGTGTATATGAATATATAATCCATAACCTTTTATATGAGAGAAACTACACTTTATACGAAAGCGGTACACAATTAGAGTGTATGTCAAAATAGTCTATTGATCAAGATTGGCAGTTAATTTTCAAATAATTCTACTGTGATATATATATAAAAAGTGTGGTGTTTTACTGGATCACATGACTCATTTCTCATGTGAACCACAAAAAACCCCAAAAAAAAAAAAAAAAAAAATAAAAAATAAAAAAAACCAAAAAAGTT
>OGTC01000300.1_pt1 | contig 17370 bp, 18 predicted proteins | sample 1574531 | NCBI WGS metagenome assembly OGTC01 (sample SAMN03295859, study PRJEB24534) | human gut metagenome | isolation source: fecal sample 2 from infant 9 | host: Homo sapiens | place: USA: Pittsburgh, PA | collected 2014-07 | reverse complement strand
AACTTCCTTGTCATCGAGAAATGCCTGACCTTGATGTGGGATAATTCCCAGCATCCCTTTTAATAGTGTTGATTTCCCAGCGCCGTTTGGACCAATGATACCGGTAATTGTTGGTCCGTGGAGCGCTAGTGAAATATCCTTAAGTGCCAACGTTTCTTTGTAGGAGACACTGAGGTTTTCGATACGTATCATAAACTTATATTCCTCCTAACTATTAATATACATTAAAAAAAAAATTAAGTCAAGTTAATTTTTTGAAAAATTAAAATATTAACAGTAAAATATTTAAGTTTCTTTAATCTTGTATTTTAATTGCATTCCCAGTTAATTTTTGTTAAGCTAAGAGCAAGTACAAATGAAAGCGAGAACAAGATGACACGTTATCAAGATGATTTTTATGATGCAATCAATGGAGAATGGCAACAGACAGCTGAAATTCCAGCAGATAAGTCTCAAACGGGAGGTTTTGTTGATTTAGACCAGGAAATTGAAGACTTGATGTTGGCGACAACAGACAAGTGGTTGGCAGGTGAAGAGGTGCCTGAGGATGCTATCTTGGCAAACTTTGTCAAATACCACCGCCTAGTTCGTGATTTTGATAAGAGAGAAGCTGACGGTATCACACCTGTCTTACCACTCCTTAAAGAATTCCAAGAATTGGAGACTTTTGCAGATTTTACAGCTAGACTAGCAGAGTTTGAACTTGCAGGAAAACCAAACTTCCTTCCTTTTGGTGTATCGCCAGACTTTATGGATGCTAGAATCAACGTTTTATGGGCCAGTGCTCCAAGCACAATCCTGCCAGATACGACCTACTATGCAGAAGACCATCCTCAGCGTGAAGAGCTTTTGACTCTTTGGAAAGAAAGCAGCGTAAATCTTCTCAAGGCTTATGATTTCTCTGATGAAGAAATTGAAGACTTGCTAGAGAAAAGACTAGAATTGGACCGTCGCGTTGCAGCAGTGGTGCTTTCTAATGAAGAAAGTTCAGAATATGCTAAACTTTACCATCCATATGATTACGAAGATTTCAAGAAATTTGCGCCTGCCTTACCTTTGGATGACTTCTTCCAAGCTGTTCTTGGACAAGTACCAGACAAGGTTATCGTAGACGAGGAACGTTTCTGGCAAGCTGCAGATCAATTCTATAGTGAAGAGGCATGGCCTCTCCTCAAGGCAACCTTAATTTTAAGTGTTGTGAATCTCTCAACCAGCTATTTAACAGAAGAAATCCGTATCTTGTCAGGTGCCTATAGCCGTGCGCTTTCAGGAGTTCCAGAAGCTAAAGACAAGGTCAAGGCAGCTTATCAACTAGCACAAGGTCCTTTCAAACAAGCCTTGGGTCTTTGGTATGCCCATGAAAAATTCTCTCCAGAAGCTAAGGCAGACGTAGAGAAAAAAGTAGCAACTATGATTGATGTCTATAAGGAACGCTTGGCTAAAAATGACTGGCTGACTCCTGAAACTCGTGACAAGGCCATCGTCAAACTCAATGTCATCAAGCCTTATATCGGTTACCCAGAAGAATTGCCAGAACGCTACAAGGACAAGGTAGTGGATGAAACGGCTAGCCTTTTTGACAATGCTCTAGCCTTTGCGCGTGTGGAAATCAAGCATAGTTGGAGCAAGTGGAACCAGCCTGTAGACTACAAGGAATGGGGCATGCCTGCTCATATGGTCAATGCCTACTACAATCCACAGAAGAACCTGATTGTCTTCCCAGCGGCCATTTTGCAAGCACCTTTCTATGACTTGCATCAGTCATCTTCTGCTAACTACGGTGGTATTGGGGCAGTTATTGCCCATGAAATTTCCCACGCCTTTGATACCAACGGAGCATCCTTCGATGAAAATGGTAGCCTCAAGGATTGGTGGACAGAGAGCGACTATGCTGCCTTCAAGGAGAAAACACAAAAAGTCATTGACCAATTTGATGGGCAGGATTCTTATGGAGCAACCATTAACGGTAAATTGACTGTGTCAGAAAACGTGGCTGACTTGGGAGGAATCGCTGCAGCGCTTGAAGCAGCTAAGAGAGAACCAGACTTCTCAGCAGAAGAATTCTTCTACAACTTCGGTCGCATCTGGCGCATGAAAGGTCGCCCAGAATTTATGAAACTTTTGGCCAGCGTTGATGTACACGCACCAGCCAAACTCCGTGTCAATGTACAAGTACCAAACTTCGATGATTTCTTTACAACCTATGATGTTAAAGAAGGCGACGGTATGTGGCGTTCACCAGAAGAGCGCGTGATTATTTGGTAATGAATCCAATCTAATACTAAAATCTGTAAATCTGCATAGGATGGGCTAAAGAGGTTAACATGAAGAAATTTTTAATGATGCTTTCATCTATTCTTTCTATTTTTGTTTTAGCATCTTGTAGTGCAAACAAAAAAGAGGAAAAAATATAATTTTCATCTACATTATCATCTGTATCCGAAAATGATAAGACTAGTTCTTCAACAGAAGTAAAGACTGAAAATAATAGTGAATCTTCAAGCAAGGCGTCACAATTAGATTCTGAAAATAAGAAGGAAACTGGACAAGGTGTATATGAAGAAGTAATTGAACATTATAATCACTTGACAGACCTTTTAAAGCAAGGTAATAGAGAAGATTTGTACGAGGAAAATAAAAAGCACAAGATTGCTTCAGATGAATATGCTCTGATTTTCTCTCGAATGGATTATAAAAATGCACCGGTTTGGAAATATGTCATTGTTGATTTGAATAAGGATGGTCAAGACGAGTTGCTTATTGGGGACGAAAAATTTGTTTCAGCTATTTACTATTTAGAAAATAAACAACCTAAGTTGCTTCATACAGCTTATGTAGCTTCTGCAGGTGGCTTTCGTTCCAGTTTAGTCATTTATGAAAATGGCCAAGTTAGGTATGCAGACTGGCAGTCAACACGACCAGAAATGAGCTTAAGCCTTTATGCCTTTAATAAGGACGGAGTGCAAAAGATTAAAGAAGGGACTCTCCAAATTGGTGGGGATCAAAAACCAGAGCAAGTTTTGCAGATTTCTTCTAATGAACTTGATTTAGCTAAATTTGATTGGAAAGAATTTGCCCCAGTCAACTAGTATTTGATAAAATTTAAAACTAGGCTAGATTCTAACTTCATAAAATAGCAGTACATAAAAACCAAGGATAAAAATTCCTTGGTTTTTTGCGTACTAGAAAAAAGGATTAAAGGTCTTTTCATGGGCGATGGTCGTAGCTGGACCATGCCCTGGATAGACATCATAGTTTGGTAGGGTGAAGAGTTGGGTCTGAATACTATGGAGGAGTTGTTCCATGCTACCAGTTGGAAGGTCGGTTCGTCCGATGGTTTCTCGGAATAGAGCATCCCCTGTCAAGACTAGGTGAGCATCAGGAAAGACGATAGAAACGCCGCCGATAGAGTGACCTGGTGTTGGCAAGACAGTGAAACGGAATTCCTCCAGTTGATATTTCTTATGAAAGACAAAGGTGTGTTCAGCAGGTTCTGCGATCACATCTGCCATATCATCATGACGAGGGAGACCAGAGAGATTATCGACAGGAGTATAGAGCCAGCTGGCTTCACTCTCTGCGATATAGACAGGAGGATTGCCAAAAGTCTCACGAACCAAGTCCAGACTCATGATATGGTCATAATGGGCGTGGGTCAATAGAATGGCACAGATCGGTTTGTTGATCGTCTCGATGGTCTGACGAATAGCGTCCCAATGGCTACCAGGATCGACAACGATGAGGTGCTTTTCGCCTTCTAGGTAATAGGTGTTTTCATAGGCAACAGGATTGACGGTTTTATGGATTTTCATATTAGCTCCAATCTCAAAGAATGTACTAAATTAAGTATAGCACAGTTAGGAAGAATAAGTAAGGATTTAAAATGAACTTAAAAACCAGCATGACTAGATGAAGACAGGCTGGTTATCAATTTATCAATATTGGAGAGGTGTCAATTGCCCTTCATAGGTTGCATAAACTCCGTCATTAGCTTGTTTGATAGATGTGATGTTTAGAGTGCCACCGTAGTTGGCTTCTCGTTTATCGCTATATTCACTATAAGTTATCCTATTGGGCAGGTTCTGGTCGTTAGCATAGTATTGAACGACTGTTTTTTTATAGCTTTGCTGGCTGAATAGAAACAGGCAGCTAACTCCTAACACTAGGAGAGCAAGGATAGAAATAGCAGTTTTTTTCATAGGTGTTCTCCTTATAAACTAAAGGATAAAAGAAAGTATCTTGAGGATTTTTATACTCTTCGAAAATCTCTTCAAACCGCGTCAACGTCGCCTTGACGTATATATGTGACTGACTTTGTCAGTCTTATCTACAACCTCAAAGCAGTGCTTTGAGCAACCTGCGGCTAGTTTCCTAGTTTGCTCTTTGATTTTCATTGAGTATTAATTCCAAAATCCAGTCAAGGTACCAGTGTATGTGACACGAGTTCCACTGTTTAGCTTTCGTATCTTCAAGGAAATTGAGGGAAGTCAGAAAGTCTTTGGGTTACAATATGGTTTCCGTTCTTCTATCTCTCCTTCTATCACCTAAGTTTAAAATCTAACTTCGTAATATATTATAGACTAATGATTCAGAATTATCAAGCAATTCTGAATTATTTTTTTCTTATTCTGTTCCAATCTAGTTTTCATATTCTTAAAAAAGTGATAAAATGGTAGGAAGAATTGGAGAGTAGAGATGCCGAAAGAAGTGAATTTGACGGGCGATGAGGTTGTCGCTTTAACGCAAAAATATTTATCAAAAGAAGATGTTGCTTTTGTCCATAAGGCCTTGGTCTATGCTGTTGAATGCCATAGTGGTCAATACCGCAAATCAGGTGAGCCTTATATCATTCACCCCATCCAAGTGGCAGGGATTTTAGCCAAACTCAAGCTAGATGCTGTAACAGTAGCTTGTGGTTTCTTGCATGATGTGGTGGAAGATACAGATGCGACCTTGGATGATTTGGAAAGAGAGTTTGGTCCTGATGTGCGGGTAATCGTCGATGGTGTTACCAAACTTGGTAAGGTCGAGTACAAATCGATCGAGGAGCAGTTGGCTGAAAATCATCGTAAGATGCTTATGGCCATGTCTGAGGACATCCGTGTTATCTTGGTCAAACTGTCAGATCGCTTGCACAATATGCGGACCCTTAAACATCTTCGAAAAGATAAGCAGGAGCGCATTTCCAAAGAAACAATGGAAATCTATGCCCCACTTGCCCATCGTTTGGGGATTTCTAGCGTCAAATGGGAATTGGAAGACCTATCTTTCCGTTATCTTAACCCAACGGAGTTTTACAAGATTACCCATATGATGAAGGAAAAGCGCAGAGAGCGTGAAGCCTTGGTGGATGAAGTAGTCACAAAATTAGAAAACTATACGACGGATCGTCACTTGAAAGGGAAGATTTATGGTCGTCCCAAACATATTTACTCGATTTTCCGCAAAATGCAGGATAAGAGAAAACGTTTTGAGGAAATCTATGACCTGATTGCCATTCGTTGTATTTTAGATACCCAAAGTGATGTTTATGCCATGCTTGGTTATGTGCATGAACTTTGGAAACCCATGCCTGGTCGTTTCAAAGATTATATTGCTAACCGCAAGGCCAATGGTTACCAGTCTATCCATACGACTGTTTATGGGCCAAAAGGGCCGATTGAATTCCAGATTCGAACTAAGGCCATGCATGAGGTGGCTGAGTACGGGGTTGCGGCTCACTGGGCTTATAAGAAAGGCGTTAAGGGGCAGGTTAACAGCAAGGAATCAGCTATTGGGATGAACTGGATTAAGGAGATGATGGAGCTCCAAGACCAGGCCGATGATGCCAAGGAATTTGTTGATTCAGTTAAGGAAAACTATCTGGCTGAGGAGATTTACGTCTTTACTCCAGATGGAGCTGTCCGTTCCCTTCCAAAAGATTCAGGACCGATTGATTTTGCCTACGAAATCCATACAAAAGTCGGGGAAAAAGCAACTGGTGCCAAGGTCAATGGTCGCATGGTTCCGCTGACAACTAAGCTCAAGACAGGGGATCAGGTTGAAATTGTCACCAACCCGAACTCCTTTGGACCTAGTCGTGACTGGCTCAACATGGTCAAAACCAGCAAGGCGCGTAACAAGATTCGTCAGTTCTTTAAAAATCAAGATAAGGAATTGTCTGTCAACAAGGGGCGTGAGATGTTGATGGCCCAGTTCCAAGAAAATGGCTATGTGGCCAATAAATTCATGGACAAGCGTCATATGGACCAAGTTCTGCAAAAGACCAGCTACAAGACAGAAGAATCTCTCTTTGCGGCTATTGGTTTTGGAGAAATCGGTTCCATTACTGTCTTTAATCGTCTGACTGAAAAGGAACGCCGTGAAGAAGAACGTGCCAAGGCCAAGGCGGAGGCGGAAGAACTTGTCAAAGGCGGCGAAATCAAGGTTGAAAATAAAGAAACCCTCAAGGTCAAGCATGAGGGGGGGGTGGTCATTGAAGGTGCTTCTGGTCTCCTAGTGCGGATTGCCAAGTGTTGTAATCCTGTTCCTGGTGACGATATTGTTGGCTACATTACCAAGGGACGTGGTGTGGCTATTCACCGTGTGGACTGTATGAACCTGCGCGCCCAAGAAAACTATGAGCAACGTCTCCTTGATGTGGAGTGGGAAGACCAGTATTCAAACTCAAATAAGGAATATATGGCCCATATCGATATCTACGGTCTCAACCGTACAGGATTGTTGAACGATGTGCTGCAAGTTCTTTCAAACACAACCAAGAATATCTCAACAGTCAACGCTCAACCAACCAAGGATATGAAATTTGCCAATATCCATGTATCTTTTGGTATTGCTAACCTCTCGACGCTGACTACGGTTGTGGACAAGATTAAGAGCGTACCAGAGGTTTATTCTGTTAAACGGACCAATGGCTAATTGTCCTAGCTCTTACTAGAAAGGCTATCATGAAAATTATTATCCAACGGGTTAAAAAAGCCCAAGTGAGTATCGAAGGTCAGGTTCAGGGAAAAATCAATCAGGGGCTCTTATTGCTGGTTGGTGTTGGACCAGAGGACCAAGAGGAAGATTTGGACTATGCCGTGAGAAAGCTTGTCAATATGCGGATTTTTTCAGACGCAGAAGGCAAGATGAACCTGTCTGTCAAAGATATTGAAGGAGAAATCCTCTCTATTTCTCAGTTTACCCTATTTGCGGATACTAAGAAAGGCAATCGTCCAGCCTTTACAGGGGCAGCCAAGCCTGATATGGCATCAGACTTCTATGATGCTTTCAATCAAAAATTAGCGCAAGAAGTGCCCGTTCAGACAGGCATCTTTGGAGCGGATATGCAGGTTGAGCTGGTCAATGACGGACCAGTTACCATTATCCTTGATACTAAAAATAGATAAGAAAGACCAAGCCCGGACGGCTTGGTTTTTCTTATCTATCACAAAATACTCCAAAATGAAATCGGTTCTTGATAGGCCTTGGGGAAGTCTCTTTTCAGGCTTTGGCTTATGCGATAGGAAGGGATGAGGTGTCCTAGGATGAGGAGAGTTCCCTGAAGGAAAAGTGCCACACCACTCAAACATATCAAGGAGAGAATCATCAGACTATCCCATAGGAGAATTTGTAAGGCAAAGCGCCAGAATCTTGGTCTAATCTGGGAATAGAGGTGACTAAAGTGGTCACAAAGCTGGTTGGATAGATAGGTCAATAGCACAGGATGAAAGAAAATAAGCCAACCGCTATAAATCAAAAACCAGTCCCAAGTAAGCCCCTCTTTAAATGTCAAAAATGTCAGCATAATTCCATCGATGATAAGGAGTTGAATGGTTTTGATATAGATGATTTTTTTCATGCTAAGACCTCCTTTTCCTTAGAGACATTCCCACAAAGAGATATGTTTGTTGTAAAAGTCTAGATAGTTTTCTCTTAGGTGGTCTGCCGTCCTATAATATAAAGTAGAATGACAAGCAGTGACAATTGGCATAAGAGAGTATAAACGATGAGAACTAACGAAGGCTAAAAGGACAAAAAATAGAAAATCAATGGAGAGAACCCCTAAATAGTAGAAGCGAATCTTTTTATTGATTTGAGGATAAATCTCAGCGAATTGATGTTTGAGTCGGACAACCAAGCGAAATAATAGGAGTCCTTGAGTAAGAAGGAAAATAAAACCAGATAGCAAGAGCCACCCCAAGATGTATCGGGTCTTTTGCTGAAAAATGCGAATAGTAGCAAATCGATAACTGCAATTGCTGTAAAATGGATTCTATAGAGTTTTTTCATGACAAGACCTCCCTCTTTTATCTAGCTTCATTCTACTCCAAAAGAATGGGAGTTACAAGTAAAATGATAAAAAATTTTAGTAAGGAGATTCTGTTAGATTTCTTTATTTGATTTTCCTCTTATTGTTTTACTTCTTCATCATTCCAGACAAATAAAGCTCCGATTGCATTGAGGATATAAAAGATGTATTTACCGATATTGGCAAAGTTTCCTTGAATGCCAGCCTTTGTAAGTTGAACGAAATTATAAATCAACCAAAAGCCCCACTGAGTTGTCAGTTTCAATGCGTTCAATGCATTGGCAATGAGGGACAGTGCAAAGGCAATAGTTGTTACGTAGGCAAGGAGATTCATCTTGCCCCCATATCCGATATAGTTGGTCACAAAGGCAAAGAGGAAGGCGACGATTGAAATGATGATGGCCGCCAATTTTAGCTGTTTTTGGCTCATTTGGTTGGGTCTGCCTTCTTGCGAAGCTTCCCATTTCTTAATCGCAAAGCTATAAATGAGGAAGGTGACAGGATAGGTAATGATGGCTGCCTTATTTCCAAGGATATAATCAATGGTACCAGATAAAATGGTATTGACAATACCAAAGTAATTTCCCCGTGAAACGAGTGGACAACATGGAAATCCCAACATTGGTTACGGAAATCAATCCAAAAGAAACAAGAGCAGTCCATGGTCCCCAGTCTACAAATTTGTCGAGACGTGAGTTGAGGTAACCAGATGCAATCGCAATCCCAACGACCAAAGCAACCCCGAAGAGGTCAAACCATTTGGATGTCGCAAAAATTTTTAGTGATTTTTTCATAGTTTAAGGTATCTTTCTTGTTTTTTACAAACATTCTACAACTAAATGAGAGTAAAATCAAATGCTAGAAATAAAACCCTGAAAATCAAACTTTCAGGGTTGGTTGGGGTACTTGAGAAATTAGTTGATTTTTTCGACATAGAGTTGTTTGGCAATGTCCATACCTACTTGTAAGTCCTCGTCTTTACTAAGGATAGTGAAGGTATTGCTGAAGCCATCAAACTGCTTGACTTGGAGCTGGTCACCGATGTGGAGTGAGTGTTTGTCCAGATAATGGAGAATGTCAAAACTATCGTGCACCCGGGTCAGGCGGTAGGCACCAGCTTCCTTGATATCAGCTAGTGGCAGGTTATTGATTTCAACTAGGAGTTCTCCCTTGGCAGGAATGGTTCCTCCGTGGGGGCAGGTCTTGGGGAATCCTAGCAGCTTATCCAGTCTTTCCACGAACAGGTCAGAGACAGTGTGTTCCAAGACCTCAGCTTCCTCGTGAATCTGGTCACTTGTATAGTCTAAATGATGAACTAGAAAAACTTCAATCAAGCGGTGTTTACGATAGAGCTCAGAGACCAATTTGAGGCCGAGGTCAGTCAGTAGATAGCCACATTCCTTGTCCTTAATGATGAGATTTTCACTTTTCATCCGTTTAATCATTTCAGTTACGGCAGGGGGAGAGACTTGCATACGAGCCGCAATTTCCTTGTTGGTAATCTTATGCAAATCTATGCCAATTTCATAAATACATTTTAGATAGTCTTCTTTATTCGGGGTCATTCGCTTCCTCTTGTCTAATATCTCTATCTAGTATATCAAAAAAAGCTAGATTTCTCTAGCTATGACTTTTTATGTTATACTTATTGCAAGAGAAAAAACGAGGAGATGGATATGACGAAAATAGCTCTTCTTTCAGATATTCATGGAAATACCACCGCCTTGGAGGCTGTTTTGGCAGATGCTCGGCAGCGAGGAGTGGATGAATACTGGCTTTTGGGAGACATTCTCATGCCAGGGACAGGGCGTAGAAGGATTTTGGACTTGTTGGCTCAACTACCGATTACAGCTAGAGTTTTGGGGAACTGGGAAGACAGTTTGTGGCATGGTGTCCGCAAGGAATTGGATAGTACTCGTCCCAGCCAACGCTATCTTTTGCGCCAGTGCCAGTATGTTTTAGAGGAAATTTCCCTAGAAGAAATTGAACTGCTCCACAATCAACCACTCCAGCTTCATCGTCAGTTTGGAGATTTGACGGTAGGAATTAGCCACCATCTTCCTGATAAGAATTGGGGGCGAGAGTTGATTCATACTGGAGCGCAAGAGGATTTTGACCGCTTGGTGACCAATCCGCCTTGCGATATTGCTGTTTATGGTCACATTCACCAGCAGTTGCTTCGTTACGGGACAGGTGGGCAATTGATTGTCAATCCGGGTTCGATTGGGCAACCTTTCTTTCTAGATGCCCAGTTGCGGAAGGACTTGCGGGCCCAGTATATGATTTTAGAGTTTGATGGCAAGGGCTTGGTAGATATGGACTTCCGACGGGTAGACTACGATGTGGCAGCTGAATTGCAGCTGGCTAAAGACCTCAAACTTCCCTATTTTGAGGTTTACTATGAAAGTCTGGTCAATGGTATCCACCATACTCATCATCAGGAATTTCTGAGTGAATTGGCCCAGAAAGAGGGTTATGATAGGGAGTTAGATGCCTGGTTGAAAAGTGGTAATGATTGACATTACAACTAAAAAGGATATAATAAAAGAAAAAGAAGAGTAGAGGCAGGCTAGCCTCGTAAAAAGGAGAAGAGGATGCAAATTCCAAGTAGATTTACCATTGCGACTCATATGCTGATAATCATTGCCCTCAAGGGGAAGGAAAGCAAGGTGACCAGTGATTTTTTAGCTGCTAGTGTCGGGGTCAATCCTGTCATTATCAGAAAGACCTTGTCCCAGTTGAAGAAGGCAGAGCTGATTTCAGTAGCGCGTGGAACAGGGGGAACAGAGATTGTTAAGGATCTCAAGGACATTAGTCTATTAGATGTTTATCGGGCAGTTGAGTGTCTTGGTAAGACAGGTCAACTCTTTAGTTTCCATGACAATCCAAATCCAAATTGCCCAGTCGGAGCTCATATCCATGATGTTTTGGATCAAAAATTGGAGAGAATCCAGCTGGCTATGGAGTCGGAGCTTGGTCAGACTAGTCTAGAGCAAGTCGTGGCTGATGCAGAGAGTCAAATGAAGGAGTGAGAGGGATAGATGCCCTCTTTTTCTCTATGTAAAATTGTGATAAAATAGAATCATTAAAGGAGGAAGAAATGTATCTCGTTATAGGAATTGTATTAGCCTTTATAGTGTCATTTTGGAAGGATAATAGAAGTTTGTGGAATCCAGTACTATTCTTATTATCCCTCATTTCCAGTTATTTTTATCTAGGCTACCTTTTTTATCAAAATGGGTATGAGAAGATTCATTTCGCTTTTTTTATATTTCCCTTTATTTTACTTCCTTTTTTGCTTTTTCTGAGTGGTATCTTTTTAATCTATAATGGGGTCATTTTGTTGAAGCGAGAGGGACGTTCAAAGGCCAATTATCTCTCCATGCTCCTTGGAATAGTCATTTTGGTATTTTTTGCCTTGATTTCATTTCGATTGGGAGGTCAAAATGAATTATTTTACACCAATTACTTTCTAAACATTTTATTTGTATTCATTTTCTACTCTTATTTTATTTTTGGCTTTGCCTTTGCGGGTTTTATGCTCTACTCTATCTTGTATCTCTTTATTCCTAAGAAGAAGCATTATAATTTTATTATCATTCACGGTGCAGGTTTGTTAGACGGAGAAAGGGTAACTCCTTTGCTAAAGAGGAGAATTGATAAGGCAGTGGAAGCTTACCACAAGTCTAAAAATTCTAACATAAAAATTATTGCCAGCGGTGGACAAGGAGCAGACGAGAAGATTTCTGAAGCGCAGGCTATTACAAACTATCTGCTTACGGAGACAGATGTTCCCCAAGATGCGATTATTCTGGAGGATCAATCAAGGACTACCTATGAGAACCTTCTCTTTTCTAAGGAACTTGGCGAGAAACTGGTAGCCAAACCTCAATTCCTCTTTGTAACAAATGATTATCATGTTTTTCGTACCAGTACCTATGCTCGTAAGCTCAATATGAAGGGAGATGGCCTCGGATGTAGGACGGCAGGCTACTACATACCATCTGCTTTTATTCGGGAGTACGTAGCGCTCTGTGTTAAGATGAAATGGCTTTTCCTTGCCTTTTATGTCCTGCTATCAGTCCTCATTTTGATAGCCTACAAAGGGATTATTTGGTAGTCAGATTCTATTTAAAAAGACTTAGAATGCACATGAAAGTATGTATTCTAGGTCTTTTGTTTTGTATACATTTGATTTTCAAGAGTGCTATCTATTTTTCCAGGCTTGGTAACGGGTATCAATCAATAATTGGGTAAGACGTCCCATAGTTTCCCTTTCTTCTGGAGTTAGGGATTGAGCTTGGACAAAGAGATGACGAATGTGTTCGACAGCCTTTAAGGAAGACAAGTCATTGATAGAAGTAATACCAGAATCAAGAATGGTGCCAAAGAAGAGATCGAAGTAGAGCTGGAGTTCCTCGTCAGGGACTGTGGCCACCCACTCCTTGAAGGTTGTGTCAACTTGTTGGCTATCACTGTTGGTCTTATCCAGTTGGACGAAGTGCTTGTCCTCAATCTGCCAACTAAAGGTATCGTGCTGGGCGATACCACCTAAGGCAGTACTGTGCACGATGATTTGGTGGGCCGGAATTTCCAACATCATACCGATGATGGAACCTTGTGGAATGAAGACCTTGGTTTTATCCATTATCCTTTGATAGCCCTCGGTTTGTGTCAGTTCTTTGTGGAGACCAGGCGCATCAAAGGTATAAACTGCTGTGATTTGATTTTGCAAGTTTTTCTCAATTTGACTAGCAGCATAGATAGCTAAATTTCCTCCCTTGGAATGCCCAGCCAGAATGACCTTCTGCTTAGGATGGTGGGGAAAAAAGTTCTTTAAATAGCGGAGGGCATGCTTTTGAGCAGGAATTTCCTTCATATAAGTCAGGTGGAAATCTTCCTTCCAGCCAATGATGCTGTCATCAGTCCCACGAAAGACAATCAGATAGGTATCGAGAGTGAGGCGGTAGGTCATAGCTGCAAATTGCTTTTGCAGCTCAGGGTCGATGTCGTTGATAAAATGGGAGAGTTTGCAATTTTTGAAGCGCTTGTGTTGAGTTAGTTTATCTAATAGCTGGAGGCGATTTTTGCTGGTCAACATGTTTGGCTCCCTTGGAACCTGAGGAGCTAGGTCTAAAAGTCGCTGAGGACTTGTGGAGACCAAATTATCAAAGGAGAGGTAGGTGATTTCTGTTAAGGCTAGAATGTCTAATTCATTTAAAGGAAGGTCGTAAAAGGAATCGTGTGCGACATCTTTCAGATAATCAAAAATATTGGCCATAAGAGCTCCTTTCTTTTTATTTATCTTATCACAATCACATAGAATTTACTAGTTGGTTTGTACGAGCTCTCTACATACCGACCTATAATGGTATGATTCAGACACATAGAAGACAGTTTGCTTTTATTTCAAACCTCTAAACATACTTGTTTGTATCTGTTTGTCGTCAATCCCATTCTCTTTTAAGAAATTTTTCATCTCATTTATATCATCAGGTTGGCCGGTTAAGAGATAAATAGCTTGGTTACCGTATTTCACAACCGCATTTTTTAAAAATGCTTGGCTTTGAGAAAAGGTTTCGCTAGTTTTATAAGTTAGATTCGGATTATTCTTACTAAGCTCTTTTAACTCATTATCAAAAATGTTTACTCCTTTGTCTAAATGATTAAGAATGATAGAGCGCTTACCAGCCCACTCTTTCACAACTGGACGTAGAGTAGAAATACCGACATCAGAGGCAAAACAAACCAGTGCTTGGTCATTGTCTTTAACAGATAAAGATGACTCCAGCCAACTCATCTCAATTTTACTACCAGCTGGTAAATGTGTTAAGGTTTCCTTAAACACGCTACCACTATTATGGGTTACAATAAGAATTTCATCCTCATCAGGAGTGGAAGCAAGGGTTAGCCATCGGCTAGCCTGATCCTCCTTTACTGTACTTTTATCTGGACCAAACGAGCTGTCAGGAAGCTTAAACTGAGCATAGGAGCCAGCTTTCCATATTTGATTTTTTGGTTTTGTGATGTGAACTAAATACAAATCTCCGCTGGGATTTTCAATGGATTTTATCGATAAAGTTTGACTTCGTCCAAGATAGGTAATGATTCCCCAAGATATAAAGCTGAGCACTCCAAGTGTAGTTAGAATAATTATGAACATTTTTTTCCCTCGTTTCATTTTTAACTCCTATAGTGTAGTAATTTTCTATGAATGAATAATATTTTTTTTCATTCAATAATTTCCAAAAAATAAAGAAAAGATTTCTTTATTTCAGTATTCCTTTAATGAAGTTGGTTGCTAGTATTTCTACAGTTTTGCTAATATCTGGAAAATCATTTTCTGTGATATGCATATCCATGTAGTAAAATAGGTTGTAAACTTGTAAAATATCTTGAATTTTTTCTGGAGAATGACCTTCAGCCTGCAAACGATGAGTAAAGGTTTTCACGAGAAATTGATGAAATGGATTCGTGACTTTTCCTTCTTCTGAGGAATAGTAGCTATGCAACTCATCTGCTATGGCAGGATTGTACCATTCTGCAAGGATTTTATTGGAAGAAACGAGTGCTCTGGATTGAGCAAAGAGTTGACTAATAAGATCAATCATATCAATTTCCCAATCCAGTTCTTCGATCATAGTTTGGCGAACACGGTTGTTTTCATCAATATAGATATCTAAAAAAATAGCCTCTTTACTTTCGTAATAGTTATAAAAAGATCCGACTGCCATATGAGCTTGTCTAGCAATTTCTGAAATTCCTGTCGCCTTGTATCCTTTTTTTGAAAAAACTTCATAAGCTGCGGATTTCAAAGCCTGTTTTTTGTCCAATTTGATTCACCTCTTTTCTGAATGAATATTAAATATTGTTCATTCATATCTTAACAAATCTTTTTCAGATTGTCAATCTGAAAGCTAGAACTTTTTACGGATACCACTTGATAAGGAGCTTTTCAATGTTAGAAGAGTATAGAGTGTCGTTTTAACTACACTCAAGGTTTGGAAGAATAGATATAAATTTTGGTTAAGGGGATGTATAAAAGAACTGAAATGAGGGTTGAAAAAATTAAAAATAAATGGGTAGTGCTGGCACTATGTCTGAAAATAAGGTATGATATCAATGGGGTTATTCACTATCTGTTTTTGAGCTGTTGTGACAAGGAAATGTCAAAAAAGTATTAGATACTAAGCCCTCTATTTATACTAAAGGATTTAAGACTCCTAAAATTAGCAAAGGAGAATCAGATGCACAAGATTTTATTAGTAGAAGATGATCAGGTCATTCGTCAACAGGTCGGGAAAATGCTCTCTGAATGGGGATTTGAAGTGGTTCTGGTAGAAGACTTTATGGAAGTTTTGAGTCTATTTGTTCAGTCGGAACCTCATCTGGTCCTCATGGATATTGGCCTGCCCTTGTTTAATGGCTATCACTGGTGTCAGGAAATCCGCAAGATTTCCAAGGTGCCGATCATGTTTCTGTCTTCTAGAGACCAGGCTATGGATATTGTCATGGCAATCAATATGGGGGCGGATGACTTTGTGACCAAGCCTTTTGACCAGCAGGTTCTTTTAGCCAAGGTTCAGGGCTTGTTGCGCCGTTCCTATGAGTTTGGGCGTGACGAGAGTTTACTGGAATATGCTGGTGTTATCCTCAATACCAAATCAATGGATTTACATTATCAAGGTCAAATCTTGAATTTGACCAAGAATGAATTCCAGATTTTACGCGTTTTGTTTGAGCATGCGGGCAATATTGTAGCGCGTGACGACCTCATGCGGGAACTTTGGAACAGCGACTTTTTTATTGATGATAATACCCTCTCTGTCAATGTGGCTCGATTGCGTAAAAAGTTGGAAGAGCAGGGCTTGGTAGGATTTATCGAGACCAAGAAAGGGATAGGGTACGGATTAAAGCATGCTTGATTGGAAACAATTTTTTCTAGCCTATCTGCGCTCCCGTAGTCGTCTGTTTGTCTATCTGCTTGCTTTAGCATTTCTGGTCTTACTCTTTCAGTTTTTATTTGCCAGTTTGGGAATTTACTTTCTCTACTTTTTCCTCTTGTGTTGCTTTGTAACCATTTTATTTTTCACTTGGGACATATTGGTGGAAATGCAGGTCTATCGTCAGGAACTTCTCTATGGTGAGAGGGAAGCTCAGTCTCCTTTGGAAAGAGCCTTGGCTGAAAAATTAGAAGCGCGGGAGATGGAACTCTATCAGCAGAGGTCAGATTCAGAAAGAAAGCTGACGGATTTGCTGGATTACTATACCTTGTGGGTCCATCAGATAAAGACCCCCATTGCAGCCAGTCAACTCTTAGTTGCAGAAGTGGTCGACCGCCAACTGAAGCAGCAGTTGGAACAGGAAATTTTCAAGATTGATTCCTATACTAATCTAGTCTTACAGTACCTGCGTTTAGAAAGTTTCCATGATGATTTGGTCTTAAAGCAGGTTCAAATTGAGGATTTGGTCAAGGAAATAATTCGTAAATATGCTCTTTTCTTTATTCAAAAAGGCCTAAATGTCAATCTACATGACCTTGATAAAGAAATCGTGACGGATAAAAAGTGGCTGCTAGTTGTCATTGAACAAATCATCTCAAATAGTCTCAAGTACACCAAGGAAGGTGGTCTGGAGATTTATATGGAGGGCCAGGAACTCTGTATCAAGGATACAGGAATCGGGATAAAAAACAGTGATGTCCTCCGAGTATTTGAACGTGGATTTTCGGGGTATAATGGACGCCTAACTCAGCAGTCATCTGGACTTGGACTTTACCTATCTAAGAAAATTTCTGAAGAACTGGGGCACCAGATTCGTATCGAGTCTGAGGTTGGTACAGGAACGATAGTGCGGATTCAGTTTGCTCAAGTGAACTTAGTCCTTGAGTGAGAAGAGACAATGAGTTTTTACCCAATCTCTTTTTGCTATATTTCAGGATATTTGAAGACTGTTTTTTACAAAACCAATAATAGAATTTTTAATACGGAATATATAGTAGATTGAAGCTAGAATAGTACATTATGACTGCTAAAACATTTCTAGAAATTAATTTGACTTTCCTGATAGATTTGTTC
>OGTC01000298.1_pt1 | contig 17583 bp, 10 predicted proteins | sample 1574531 | NCBI WGS metagenome assembly OGTC01 (sample SAMN03295859, study PRJEB24534) | human gut metagenome | isolation source: fecal sample 2 from infant 9 | host: Homo sapiens | place: USA: Pittsburgh, PA | collected 2014-07 | reverse complement strand
CCGCAGTACAGCAGGCATGAGTGAGATTCTCAATCTTTCCTACGGTCAATATTCAAACAGTACAATTACCCATCTATACAACTTTCAAGAGTCTCAAATACCATACACTAAAGATACCAAACTCAATCATCAATTATCAACATTTCTATATAAATCAAAACCATATGGATCCACTACAGCAAACTATTATCCACGAGCACTTTTATTTGACTTACGTAACGGTTTAGGTGCATTGAACAAGTACGAGTATGCCGAAGAAATACCCCAATTGAACATACCCATCTTGAACCAGTCGCAACAACAACAACTGCAAACTACTCAACTGCAAAAGCATGAATATCAAAAGAGCTTGGATCAAGGTAAAGCTGATGCATCATTATTACATACAGGTAATACCAAGTATTGGACTGATTATAATAAACTCATATATAACCCAAAATCAATCATCACTCTACCTTCTTATCAACACCAGTACAACCTGTATGGATTAAATTTCAATCTACCACGGCAAAAATTTGACTTGTATTCCACTGGGATTACCGAATTCAAATCAATTGGAACGGAATCGGTGGAGGATTTTCGGTACTGGTTAGAGAAATGTGACTTCCTACAAGGTTTACAACTAGGTACCACCATTGATGATTCTTGGAGTGGGTTCACCACTGCCATGATTGAAGTCATTCAAGATGAGTTTTTCAATAATAAGGAGAATGTATGGATCTATGGGCAATATAATCATCATGAGCATCACCACCTGGAGCAGCATAGACAGTCTATACTTTACCAAGTCTCCCAAATCAAATCATTTATTGAACTTTATAAATCACTGAGTTTATTTATCCCCTTATTGCCCAATTACAATTCATCAATGTTATCGCTGTTAGATACGAGTTCTATTTGGCATACATCGTGCATTCCTGCTCTTTTCATAAATCTGATTTGGGGAGTCAATAACCAATATGTTGATCAAGTGAGTATGTTTCATATGCAAGAGAATTTGTTACGTGGAGATGAAGCGAGAAAGATTGTTAACGAAGTCAAGATTGTCGGGGAGGGAGATAGTGGTGGTTCTGGCGGTGGTACTGGTGTTGGTACTGGTGTTGGTGGTGATTTGATGGATATTGACTTGACCAAAGTGCGTGACTTGACTACATTGACTCAAGAGGCACGTAAACCTGAGATCAGTTTGGGTGTATCTCAATCGATGGAGAATATTCGATATATAAATAAAAACTACATTGTCAGAAACAAGGAGGATCTCAATACAAATGGCAACGCAATGAGCATTGATGATGATGATGGAATTCCAACAAATGTATACACCAACCCCTACATGACACAAATTACAAACACTGACACATTTCCCAACATTTTACAAAGCAAAAATGACAAGTTTCATATTGAATTTAATGTACACAATGGTATCAAAGATTATCTCAAGCCTTACAAAACAACAATTGAGAGATTAAAGTTGAATTTTAATGATTTAGTGGAAGATAAAGCAGAATTAATCGAAGATATAAGCAACATAATTCTGAGTTATTCATCAGGGTTTGAATCCGATGACGACGACTACTATGACTAAAGCATATGCACACATATATATATTCATATTAGATTCTTACCCTATCTAAAGAGTCTTTTCAACTAAGTAAATACCATAATCATCCTTCAACTCCTTCATAATAGGATCATTAATCTCTGAACTCATTGGTGCCAATAACCCACGTTTACTCAATGTTCCATTCAAAATTTGTTTAGTGGCAACAGCACAAGGAACACCAACCAATTTAGCCATCGATGAATATCCCTTGGGGTCACCGTAATCAACCAATGTAGAAGTTCTAGTTTCAGTTGAACCATCCTTGTTCTCAATTCCAAACTTGTGTTGCAAAATAACTAAATCACGTTCACCCGGTTCGTATTGCATCAATTGTTCCAAAGTGGCGCATAATGTGTCCAATGGGTTACCCTTGGGGGTCAATTGTTTATCTGATAACAATCCCAACCATTTGAAACCATCAAGAATCCGCTCCTCATCTTCAGGGGATTTAAACTTGGTTAAACTCTTGATTTTGGCAATGATGTCTTCAGCTGAAGATGATTTAGCTCCAATCAATTTAGCAGTAGCTTCATTCCATGGACCTGGTTTGGAGAAAATTTCCATTTCATCATCTTTTAAAAACCCAGTGTCAACAAGCACTTTAATGAATTCAGGGAAACCTTGGAATCTTAAAGTACCTCTAATGACAGTTTCGGCTTCGGGGATATTGTACAATTGTTTATAAGTGGTGGAATCTCTATTGGGGTAACAAACCAAAGCAAATCCAGGATAAATAAAGTATGGCTTGGCAGTAGCCATCAAATCTTCCGATTTAACATCAACAATTTGTCCATCTTGCCAATACTTGGCAGCATTTCTCAATGCCAATAATACACCTCTTGAACTCCATGAAAACTTGTATCCCAATGGATTGTCGGAGTTCTCAGGAGCTGGTAATCCACCACAATATGACAAGAATGATTTAACTTTACCACCTTGCTTATGAACATCTTCAATAGCCTTGACAGCGTATAAATGATCAATACCAGGATCCAATCCAATCTCATTCATAACGGTAATCCCAGCATTTTCAATCTCCTTTTCCAATGCCTTCAATTGTGGGTTAATGTATGATGTAGTGACAACGTGTTTTTTATTCTTGATGGCGGATTTGACGACATTGACGTGGAAAGTGTATGGGATCAATGAAATGACTAAATCGAATTTAGCCACTGCAGCATCTAAAGCTTCAGTATCATTGACATCTAATGAAATAGCTTGGGCTTTATCACCGGCTAATTCTTTAGCTTTGGATAATGTTCTGCATGCAACTGTGACTTCAATGTTGGGGTCTTGCGATAAGATGTCAACTGTTGGTTTAGCAACGAAACCGGAACCTAATAGTAAAACTTTTTGAACCATTGTGGAGGGTACGAATTGAGTTGTAGAAAAGAAAGAAAAGATATCTTTTGGTGGAAAAATGGTTGTAGAAATTTTGTCGGCGGTTAATTCTCTTTAAATTTTTCATTTTGAGCCTGATTGCACGCAATTTCTATTAGCGCTTTTATCAGAAAAGAAAAAAAAATCGCCGTGGTAGCGAAAAATTATGACTCAGCGGGGAACAAAATGGTAGCGAGATATTGATAAAGCAGTGAGGGAGCTTTTTCGTTATGGTATGGTGCACACTACCCTGATCTCAACCCTCAAGAGGTGACTTAACTTGTAAGTTGTCTAGATAGGGATGATAGTAACCCTAACTAAAAACTGCTGCATCAGAGTTCTTTATCTAACAACTACTTGACTAATGATTTTGCCTGCACTGTTTAGTTCAGTAATGTCCATTACTGTGTGGCCCCGATTTTCAATTTGAAAATTGACAGCGCCCAGCAAAATATGGAACAACTTTTGAAACTTCGACAAACCTTATATGTATTAAAAGAAAAGAGAAGATCCCCCGAAAGCTGTCAATCTTGTCTCTATTATGTCACTGTTTGGAACCCGATTGCCGAAGTTCCCAACCTGTTGGACGTGTTATTTTGATACGAATATACAGATATGGTTCAATAACGAAAAGAGCGGGGTTGTTTAACTTTACACTTTTTACGATTTTGTTTGATGGTGGAAAAGTTGTGGTTATGGAATGTCGATTTTGAGGCATTTTGGAAAAAAACTTTGGACACCTTATGTATTGCCAAGAAACAGATCATGTAGAAGGGCTTTTATGTCAATGTAGTTTTGCTTTCCCCTCCTTCCCTCCCATCAAGTATCCTCCACTTTTACATTACATTTTAAACTTCGGGCTAAATTAATGTCCGGACGCTGCCGCGTCATATCTCCCCCGCAATCATAAAAAAGAAAAAGAAAGAAAGAAAGAGTAACATTAATCTTGTTTTTGTGGTCTATTTTATACATGTGTGAGGCTGCAAAAGGCACTAAAGTTTCAGAACATGGTAGTCTGGTATTGTTCTATAGAGATGCAAACAATGCAAACATTAACAAAGTTTTCAATCACCTTATTTGTCTACCTCCCCCACATTTTTGGAAAACGTTTTTGTTGAGCTTTAAAGCCTATTGTTTCTCGGAGTAATTGCAGATAAGGGTAACGTACGATTTTTGAGTTCAGTGGGTTTTGCTTTCCCCCCCATTTTCATAGGCAAATTATAAAAACAGCACAGTTTTCTGAATTCATGTGTGTGGTATCTTCAAGCAGCTCCACAACAACAAATGATGAAAGACAAAACAGAGGTGGAGCACGTATCCCCTTACTCATCCCACAATGATCATATGGTAGAAGATGACAACCACAATGACTTGTTTAATGAAAAACCAGATTTGTCTTGGCCATCAATCAAACATTATTTTGCCACAAGAATACCAAACATGTTAGACTTGCCCTTGTATCATCAAGAAAAAAAATGGTATCAAGTAGTAAACCCAATACCTGGTTTGAAAGAAATGACAGCATTGGACTGGAATTTCTACGGGCTAGGATTTCTTGCATGGTCGCTAGATTCAATGGATTTTTTTTGTGTTTCTGTGTCAGCTTCGGAAATTGCTGCTACTTTGAAAGTAAGTGTGACTGATATAACTTGGGGTGTGACTTTGGTATTGATGCTTAGATCAGTAGGAGCAATCATTTTCGGTATTGCTGCTGACAAGTTTGGTCGAAAATGGTGCTATATAACGATATTGTTCCTTTTCATTGTTGTTGAGATAGGTACCGGATTCGTGCAGACATACAAGCAATTTCTTGGAGTGAGGGCAATGTTTGGTATCTTGATGGGGGCAATGTATCCTATTGCTATGGTGACGGCAATTGAAGGACAACCAACAGTTGCAAGGTCGGTATTATCGGGATTATTCTTACCTGGTTACTCATTCGGTTACATTTTAGCAATGGTGTTCTATAGGGCTTTCTCGGGCACTTACAAAGAAGGTGAAGGTTGGAGGAGCTTGTTCTGGTTCAGTGCTGGATTAAGTGTGTTGTTGATTGCTTGGAGACTTGTTATTCCTGAATCCCCCGATTTCATTAAATTAAAAGAAAAGAAGAAACGGTTCAATGAAAAGAATAAAGTCAAACATAAACTCATTGACATGAGTGTTTTACAAACGTTGAAAACAGAGTGGTTGTTGTTTATTTACCTTATTTTCTTGTACAGCGGGTGGAACTTCACTACACATGGTTCACAAGACTTGTATGTTACAATGTTGACAAAACAGTTTGATGTTAGTTTAAACACCAAAACGGTTATTGTTGTTGTGAGTAACCTTGGAGGAATGATTGGTGGTATCATAATGGGTTCAGCTTCAGAACTTTTTGGACGAAGACTTACGGTTATCATTTGCATGATCTGGAATGGAGCTTTTGTATACCCATCTTTCTTCAATGCAAATAGGAATTGGTGGGCTTACGTTTTTTTGAATGGTGGTGTTATGGGTGCATGGGGTATTTCATCAGTTTATTTGCTAGAGGTTGTGAATAAAGCCAATAGGGCATTAATCTCAGGTTTGGCTTATCAGTTGGGTAATTTAGTCAGTTCAGCTAGTGCCACCATTGAGGCTCGTATTGGAGAGAGATTCCCACTTGAAGGTGGTGCTGGAGACATGTACGATTACGGTAAGGTGATGTGTATCTTTTGTGGTGCGGTTTTCGGCTACATGATAATATGTGTCTTGGTAGGACCCGAAAAGTTCCACAATAATTTGCATGTGACTGACGATGATGAAGTGCAGCTCGAAGAAGGAAGCATTGAAGATGATGTAAGGTCAGATAAAAAGATTTAGTTATTTATAATGAAAGAGATCATGTTTACGCGGAACAAGTTGTTGTATAGTGTAGGGATTTCCAAAGTCAATATCACTAGAATCAATCAGTGGTCTAGATGTTGCAGTTGTTTCATTCAAAGCTCGCACCAATGAGCTTGATGTGAATGTTTTCCATTTTCAGATGAAAGGCAACCCCAATTTAAAAGGATGTCATGTTCCTATGGAATTTCTACAAATTGGTGGCTGTCATGAATGATATCTCTCCATGATAGTGCAAAAGTGTGTACCCCCACAAGTATTCTAGTGCCACTAATTTCAAACTAAAACATGCTTATCTCGAAAAACTGGCGTATGTCTAAACTGCGCAGTTCATAAAGAAGTTAAAGCCTGTGGAATCCAATACTAAAATTTGGCTTGACACTTCTACGAGAGGGGTATCTTTGATCACCATTGAGACTAAAATGATTGGTCATTTTTTGGAAGCTGTCCCCTCTCAATACATCCTCGAACTAAACTAGTTCATCCATGTTTGAGTTTGCGGTTGGAGATACCCGCTTCAAAAATGGGGCAATGATGCAAAAATTTGTTATTGTGTTACATGTCTAAATTGAACTTAAAAGTGGCCAAAAGTCTTGTTGATGTGGGGAATTGCCCTCTTTAGTAGACAGTAACAGGAACTGGAAAGCAAATCATGAAATTACCCAGCAGAAGGTGACGTTGTTAAGTCACCAGTGGTTCAAAGTAAAATGATAACTGCGTTAATTTTCCCCATCCCTTGCAATGAATGATGACAGCAGTGGCAGCTCCAGAAAGTCCACAACCAACTTGGTCATCGAGTCATGTTGTGTTTCAAGGATTGGCAGGTGGAGACTGGGTGGATTACCCGTCTGTGTTTGGGTTTTTGGGTCACCATTTCATTTGTACAGTGTGAAACACACCTGTTAATCTACGCATTTTGTGCAAGCAAGAAGCTTTTTTAGTTTAGCACTGTCTGAAGTGGAAGGCGGAAAATATTACCGCTTCAGTTCGAAGAATCATTAACCAATGTTGTAATCATTCAATGTGTGCTCTAGAGAGGATACAATGCAATTTTTTGGTTTTAGATTATGCACGGTGACTAAAAGCGCATCTAAAATTGACCAACAAATTCATCCCCCTCCCCCTCGTAAGTAGCCCCCAAGTGCAATGTCCTGATGATATCTATTTAAAGTAGGATCAATTACCAAGTCCTTGGGAGTACCCCTAATCTCTTGAGTCTCAACCATGTCTGACGAAGAGAAACACCAATTCAAACACGATGATTATAACTTTCCGCCAGGAACAGTACATCTTGTGGATATGCAATCTACTTTAAATGTGAAGAAAGGCGATGGTGATATCATTTTGCATCCACAACCATCATCTAATGTCAATGACCCATTAAGATGGTCGAAGACCAAAAGAAACTTGCAGTTTGCATTACTTTGGTTCTGGTCTTTTATGTTGGCTCTCAATATGAATTTCATGACACCGTTGTTTTCTGACTGGGTAGTGGAATTCAAAACCACGTTTTTTGAGTTAGGTGTTGCTATCGCTCTTGGGTATTTGGGATTGGGAGTCGGTGTATTATTTATTCAGCCAACTGCATTAAAATTGGGAAAGGTTTTCGTTTATCGATTGGGAACGATTCTCGCCATTATTACATGCATTTTTGGCTCCCAATCCAAGAATGTCGGCTACTTTCACGCTTTTAGAATATTGGCTGGTTTGGCTGCATCTCCTGTAGACACTTTGGTGGAAATTTCAGCAAACGATTTGTTTTTTCAACATGAGAGGTCTACTGCATTTAGTTCATTAATCTTGGCCTTATATGGGGGAACAGATTTGGGTCCCGTTGCAGCTGGTTATATTTCAGATAGTATGGATTGGAGTTGGTGCTACTACATTCTAATTATTATATTCGTACCATTGTTGATACTTCAAATCTTTTGGATGGAAGAAACTACATTCAGACGGTCTACGAATGAAGAGGAGGAATTAGAAGATGAGATTATTGCTCAAATCAAATCACATGAAACTGGAATTTCTGCAAATTCCCCCACTAACAAAGTAAAAGACACCATTGATGTTGTTGTTGAGTCCAAACCTGAAGACGAGGATCAAGTTAAGTTGACCTACTGGCAAAAGCGCAAATTGTATCACACAGAGCAAAATGACACAAGATCTTGGATGTGCATCTTCTTGAGACCTTTGTACCTACTAACATTTCCAGCTATTGTTTGGAGTGGTATGATTTACGGTTTTCAAATGTTTTGGTTGTCATTAACTGTGAATACACAATCAGCAATATTCTCAGCTCCCCCGTACAATTTCAGTATCAATAATGTTGGATTGACAACATTGGGGCTCTTTGTGGGCAGTGTGATTGGAATGTTTTATGGAGGACAGTTTGTGGACTGGTTTGCAATCAGAATGGCTAGACGTAATAATGGTATCATGGAGCCAGAGCACAGATTACACACTATGCTTATTCCTACTATCTTGAATGCAGCCGGAATTTTGGCATATGGATTGGGCGCTTACTACGGTAGTCACTGGGCAATACTTGTTGTACTTGGGCTCGGTTTCATGGGTTTTGCAATGAGTTCATCGGGTGCAATTTGCTTGGTTTATGCTGTGGAGTGTTATGAAAAGTTGGCAAGTGAAAGTCTTGTGTTGATCTTATTTATTAGAAACATGATTGGTATGGGGTTTTCCTTTGCCATTTCCCCTTGGATAGATGCACAAGGAATGATGAAAACCACTTTTACCATGTTTGCACTTTCAGTAGCAGTTAATGCAACGTATCTTATTATGATTTGGAAGGGAAAGGCTATCAGGCGTTGGTCTAAAGCTCGGTATGAAAGAGTAAGTGTTCCGTCTTACGGGGACATTTTCAAGAAAAATAAGTGAGTGGGTTCTATGGTATGTCTTAGGGGTACCTGATTTGACCAGGAATTGTAAAAGAAAATAGTGATATTGTGTTTGAAGAGGTTAATAGAGAGCAATAAAGCAAGTCCGAGTTTTGTATTTTCGTTTGATAACACAAGAGCTTATGCTCAGCTGTACTCCCCATGAATTTCTCTTATCAACTGCTCTCTAGAAGAGCCACTTCATTACTTTCTCAACTCGGTAATCACGGATAAAAATATACATCTACTTTCATCCCCGCTGGTATTAGGATGAGCGGGTTGACAGAAGAAAAGGGGGGTCAGGAACCGGTTATTTGTGATGAAACGTGTCTGACTTCTCAAAGCCAACTCTTCTAGAAACTTTCAAATTAGCCAAGCTTCCACAGTCATCTCCTTTATCCGGAAGGACTATGAATACCCTCCCCACTTTGCGTCTTTACCCAACGTAATCTGAAACTGTGAATTAGACTTTGTCGCACAAAATGGACATATTCCCCACAGAAAATAAATTTCATAACAAATTTTCTTGACATTGTTTTTGTGATACCTTGAGAGCATACACCTTTTAAAGCAAGTAGTGGCTGCAAAAGGGATTAAAAATCTCTCTTCAGTTATCATTTTATCTCATTTCGCAACAATGTGAAAACAATCGAGTAAAACGTTGCTGGGAAATGAATCAGACGGAGATACAACACTATCATTTTCTGATGAATCGTTCTCTCTCCGCATTCGCGGAAAGGATTTCACTGTAAGGCAGTTGATGAAAACTTGGCAACACAGAACAATTGGTGATGACGGCTCCTCAACAATACAAACCAAATCTCGTGTATTTAAGTCAACAGTAACTCCTTGATTTATGTTGATCTTTAGTCTCTCCCCCAAACAAAATGAAAGATAAAGTTGAAGTTGAACACATATCACCTTACTCGTCATCGAGTCATCAGCTGGTTCTTGAGGATGACCATCATGATTTATTTAACGAAAAGCCTGATTTATCCTGGCCATCTATCAAAAACTATCTTGCCACAAGAATTCCAAAGATGTTGGATTTACCATTGTACTACCAGGAAAAGAAATGGTACCAAGTCCTTAATCCTATTACTGGCTTAAAAGAGATGTCAACTTTGGACTGGCATTTTTATTTCTTGGGTTTCCTTGCTTGGTCATTGGATGCAATGGACTTTTTTTGTGTTTCTGTGTCGGCTCCTGAAATTGCTGCTACTTTGAAAGTAAGTGTGACTGATATAACTTGGGGTGTGACTTTGGTATTGATGCTTAGATCAGTAGGAGCAATCATTTTTGGAGTTGCTGCTGACAGGTTCGGCAGAAAGTGGTGCTATATTGCGGTCTGTGGATTATTTATCCCCGTTGAAATAGGTACTGGATTTGTACAAACCTACCAGCAGTTCTTGGGAGTTAGAGCTATCTTTGGTATCTTAATGGGTGCTATGTATCCTATAGCTATGGTGACGGCAATCGAAGGTCAGCCGACAGTAGCTAGGTCTGCGTTATCTGGTTTGTTTGTTCCAGGATACTGCTTTGGATACATCTTGGCAATGGTGTTCTATAGGGCTTTCTCGGGCACTTACAAAGAAGGTGAAGGTTGGAGGAGCTTGTTCTGGTTCAGTGCTGGGTTGAGTGTGTTGCTAATTGCGTGGAGATTTTTGATACCTGAATCTCCTGACTTCCTTGCAACGAGGGAGAAAAAAAGGCGTTACAACAAGGTGAGTAAACCCAAGTTTGGGTTTATCGACAAGAGTGTTTTGCAAACGTTGAAAACTGAATGGTTATTATTCATCTATCTTGTATTGTTATACAGCGGGTGGAACTTCACTACCCATGGTTCGCAAGACTTGTACGTCACTATGCTTACCAAGCAGTTTAATGTGAGTATAAACAAAAAGACTGTGATTGTTGTTGTGAGTAACATTGGCGGCATGATTGGTGGTTCCGTTATGGGAAATGCCTCAGAGCTCCTTGGCCGAAGACTTACTGTTGTCATATGTATTCTTTTCAGTAGTGCTTTCTTATACCCATCTTTCTTTGATGCGGATAAGAACTGGTGGGCCTATGTTTTTTTGATTGCTGGTAATATGGGATCTTGGAGCATCTCATCAGTGTACTTGATGGAGGTGGTTAACAAAGCGAATAGAACTTTAATATCAGGTTTGGCGTACCAATTGGGAAACTTGGTTAGTTCAGCTAGTGCTACAATTGAAGCTAGACTCGGGGAACTGTTCCCACTTGAAGGTGGTGCCGGAGACATGTACGATTATGGGAAAGTCATGTGCATATTCTGTGGTGCTATTTTTGCTTACATGATTGTCTGCATCACCCTTGGACCTGAAAAGTTCCACAATAACACAGACGTTGGAAATAAGGAAAGCGTGGGGATGGAAGATACAGAGAGTAAGGAGAAAGTCCAACTCAAAAGCTTAGATTAGTTGTGTATAATGTGTAAAGGAGCTTTTTACCTGTGCGCAACATTTATTACCTCTTTTGGAAATCGCGAAATTTGGAAAAAATGTTGGGGGCATGAAAATGAAAATTCCGCTCATATTTGGAACCATATAAATAGAATAGCCCCGACACGAGATGCTTGTGCATCTACACAATCAGTAGATCATTTGATGCATTTTTGTTGGTTTATACTTTCAGCAGCAGCTGCTCATTACCTTGCTGGCTCGTCCTTGCTCGATCAATTGTACGGTGATTTGGTACATGAAAATTATAAGCAACCCAATTTTCAACAAATTACCTTTTTTACAGAGGAGGAGAGTTATGATGTGTATTCCAGTCAAGAGCAAAAACTCCCCGATGCTTATTATGAAAACATTGTTCGTAATCATTTAAAAACAAGACCTGAAGTTAAATACCCTGATAAGGACGATGTCTCGGACATTGAAATGGACCAAAATATGTTTGGAGGTATTGTCACATATGCACATCTCCCACATATCAATTGTTTCAAGGGTAACCAAGATAAGCCAATAGACGTGGCAATTGTTGGTGCGCCTTTTGACACTGGTGTTTCCTTTAGACCCGGTGCTAGATTTGGACCTGATGCAATTAGATCAACCGCCAAAAGACTAAGTTACCCATCATCTACCAAGAAGCAAGGCCCAAAGAATAGGCACAGAAAAAGCGATGAGCTACACAGCTACTCCATTGTTGATTGTGGAGATGTAGCAATGAATCCATTTGATAATAGGATTGCATTGAATCAACTTTATCGTGGTCATAGAGCAATTGTCAATAATCACAAAGGTAAAGTGTATCAAGTGCCACGAGTAATCACAATGGGCGGAGATCATACTATTACATTAATGGCATTACGCAATTTGTATGAGCAATGGCAAAAACCAATCAAGGTCATCCACTTTGATTCACACATTGACACCTGGGATCCAAAAAAATTAGGTGGGGGCATCACCAATTACATGAGTTTGAATCATGGAACGTTTTTGCATTATGCTCATGAAAAGGGGTTCATTGTTGATAAAGGTAATTACCATGTCGGTATTCGTGCACCATTGGTTGATCCTGGATTCGACCTGAGGCATGATGCTGAATGCGGATTTGAAATCATTGAAGCTACATCAATTGATAGGATTGGAGTGCAGGGCATCATTAAAGAGTTGGTTGAAAGTTATACAGCAGAGGATGTTAAAGAAGGCACCCCTGTGTACATTTCTGTGGACATAGATGTTTTGGATCCAGCTTATGCACCCGGAACTGGAACAATGGAAGTTGGCGGTTTCACAACAAGAGAGCTTTTAGCGATATTAGATGGCTTGCGAGACACCGATTTGGGTTGTAACATAGTGGGTGCTGACGTTGTTGAGGTCAGCCCACCGTATGATACAAATAGTGGGATAACTGCTTTAGCTGCAACTGCGGTGATTGACTCCTTGTTGAAGATTATGGTTGACAGTATTCCGTTGTGAACTGTTGGTTGTGTAGTGGCTTAGAGATCTCTGAGAAGAATTGACGTAATTTTTTAGGCAAGAGAAGCTAGTTTAATTGTAAGTGTAACAACAAAGGTCATGTTCACGGACACAAAAGTTGTCGTATAGGAAGAGTGAAAATAGGGGCAGGGTGTGATGTATAACTTCCGTTTGTGCTACTATCCCCCTCTTTTGCAGCCATAAAGTTGACACCTTTTAGGGGTAGATCTGTTGTAGTGCGAGCTTGGAGGTGGGCAGTGAGCTTTGTTTATTTGTTTGTTTCCAAAAATAATTTGGTAAAAAAAAGCGTTTTGTGTTGCAATTTTTGCAACTTCCATGCAGTTCGATGACGTAATGAAGATTCCAATTACACAAATTATTTCAGGATCTGAGGTTTCAGGAGCAAACAATAGTATCACAATAGAGTGTAACCAATCAGTTGCTTTGTATGACAATATTCAAAACAAACAACAGTTACCATGTTACTAATAATAGTTGAACATCTGATGAACGAAAAGGGTACCCAGAGAGGGACATAGATCAATATATAAAGCACCTGAAGTTTCCCTTCTTTCCAGTCCACTCCATCTAGTTATCAACAATTGAAAACCCACAATCACATCATCAAAAAAATGCAATTTTTCAAATCAGTATCACTTTTAGCTTTAGCTGCTCAAGCCTTTGCAGGTTTATCTCAATACCAATTCTTTGCCAAAACGGGTAACAAAGAATTAGATGGACATGGTTTATACTATATTCATGAAGGTGCTGCTATCAACTATTATTTCCTTGCAAACAATACCGAAACTTCGTCAGCTTCTGTTGTTACTTACAATGACGAGACTCAAGAGTTCTACTACCAAGTTAATCCCCAAATTAGGTTTGTATTGACAGTCCTGGGAGGCATTTTGCAATTGAGTGCTGGCGAACCATTAAAGACGTCAATTGGAGATGATGGTATTATTTCCTTCAATGGCAGTGAATTGTTGAGTGTGGTGAAGAGCATTGATGATCCATATGGATACTCTAAAGAAAACTTTGCAGTTACTGTTAAAGATGACCATGGTGGAATTCCAATCAGCATTGAAGCAAGAAAGTACGAAAGTTCTTAGATTGAGGTTCGTTGGCTAGCCATTGTGGAGCCAGAGTAAGTAGACTATTATAAAGAGAAGTCCTTGAGAGTATCGAAATGTAGTGAATTGGAGCTGTAGATTCACGTATTATGCATAAGGGACCTAATGAGATTAACAGAAATTACATTGTTGTTTTACTATATCATATATTTCATAATATGAAACTGTCGCCGTGGCATATCTACAAGAACACAAGTTTGAAGCTTAGAGGATCAATTAGCTCTACATTCAGGAACCACCACTGTCATTTGCATTTCAACTAGTATTCTAGCAAGAATCTATATACCCAACTCTAGATATATGCCATTGTCTCACATTATTACGATTCATATTTTCTTGCAATAATAGTAATCGCAAAAGAATTCTCGACATCTCTTGTAAGAACACCATAATTGAAGTCAGAATAGCCTTTTGGATCACCATAGTTTTTTGCTGCATAAAGTTTTACACCACTTCCAAAGTAAACTTCGCCACTTGCACTAATTGGAGCCTTCAATGGCTCACCTTGTCCGCTCAATTGAAAAATACTGTTTGTGTTAGTAACGAAATACTTGGCTTGTGGGCTAACTTGGCGGTGAAACTCTTGAGTTTCATTATCGTAAGTAACAATTGATACTGAGGATGCATCTGTGTCATTTGAAATAAAGTAATAATTGATGACACCCCCTTCATTATAGAAATACAACCCGTGACCATCAACTTCATCGTTGTCTGATTGGGCAAAGAATTGATACTGAGTTAAAGCACCTAAAGCCTGTGCAGCAAAGGCCAAAATGAAAACTGACGTGAAGAATTGCATTTTAAGTGGATTCTGAAGTGTTTGGTGAAGTTGTAACAACTCACAAGAGTGTGACTTTTGTCTCATATATGTACTCCTTCGTTGTGTTTACAATCCAAACTATAAATAGCAACATTCACTCTTGTTCGATGTATTATTGTTCCTGCATTGTTCAATGCCCCCTTACATTAGGGCTTGGACAATGTGGAGTTTAATGAGCATCTTCGGATTTAACAACGTGAACTCCTTTTATAAATCGGAACAAGTTGCAAAGCTCCAAGTTAGTACAGTTATGTGACGTTACCAAGAAATTTCGGGCTTTAAACCGATACATTGACATCGAAGCTGTGAACTGTAGACACCAGATGACTTTTGCTTACTCCGACTTCTTAATTCCGCTGTGAGTAACCACAAAAGGATGTGCAACAAATTTAAAAACGTTTGCCCTCCAATAGGGGGATAAGGTCTCCTCTAGTTCAGCTTCATTGTTTAGTGTACAGATAGTGTTTTTCAAAATGCTACTACATGGCATTGCAAGCCTTAGATCTTATTTTATGGGACTGTTTGTTTCCAAAAATAGAACACGGTTATAAGAGTATGCAAGGGGTCAAGTTTCGGGATTAAGTTGCAAGAATATCAAAACACTAGTAACATACCTTCTCTTGATAAGTAGAGACAGTGAACACGTCTTCCTTGTAAAATTTTGCACAGTTCATGGAGTGAGTAAAGCTTCCAGTCCGATGAATATATAAACGACAAACTGCAGCCCTCATTGGCCTCATGATTGTATCAATCGAAACTAATATTTAGAAATTACCAAACAACTCTTAACGCTATGCAATTCTTCAAGCCACTTTCCATTTTGGCCATTGCTACTCAAGCCTTAGCTGAAGTCACTAGATACCAGTTCTTTGTCAAGTCAGATAACAAGGAGATTGATGGTCACGGTTTGTACCACATTAAAGAGATTGATCCTGTTGAGTATTATTTCATTTCCAACAACAACGCTGACACTGCTGCTTCTGTCGTTGAGTACGATGACGTGCAGCAAGAATTCTTTGTTGAAGTAAAGCCGGGTATCAAAGAGTTTGTTAGAAATGTGGGAGACATTTTGCAGTTTAGACCAGGACCACCATTGAAAGCTACAATCGGTGACGGTGGTATTCTTTCCTTCACCGGTAGTGACTCATTGTTCGCAAAGAAGGACATTCATGACCCTAACGACTACTCTAAGAACAATTTTGCTGTTCTTATTGGCGGTCAAGGTGATGGAATTCCATTCACTATTGAAGCAAGGGAATACGCTGACTGAAGGGGCTCAAGGAGTGGCGCAGGTTATTTAAGGTGTTCTTTTATTTCTTATTAGATTTTATAGTCGAAAACACGAAAAACATTGCGTCTTGATTTGAAGTAATGTAGTGATGGCTTCTATATTTTGCAATCTAGTGTTCAAGAAAAATTATTGCAATGAACATCTTTCACGAAGTGAGGGAGCGTATGGGGTTAGCTTCACTATATTAACGTATTTTTGGTGATGAAGAACTTTTGAGCTTGTTCGATCGTAACTCCTAAATACCGGAAAAGCTCTATTTAAGATTTACTGTGAATAGAATTCGATTTTCACCGTTTATCCTAAATCCGAACTGGTATATTTTTGATTTCCAAAAATAAAACCAAAACATAGGCGATGCCACAGTTTTGAGCTTACAATACAAATATAACTCTCTCGAAAGCAAATAAACTAACAGGAAAGCACCATACTGTATGTGTTGTGTGCACTGGTCATTATATAAACCAACTAACCCCAAAGTAACGATTTTCTGCTCTTCTTGGTATCATACTCATAAATTTGTATCGGATATGCAACTATTCCAATACATCTCAATCATCGCCTTTGCTGCTCAAACATTGGCTGCCAAGACTCGCTATCAATTCTTTGCAAAATCTGAATATGACGAGATTAATGGACATGGATTAACTTTTCTTCCTGAAGGGGATGCAATTGACTATTTTTTTGTTCAAAATGATGGCTCAACCCCCGCTTCTATCTTAACGTATAATGATGAACAACAAGAATTTTACTTCCAAGTTACTCCTAATTTGAAACTTGGCCTTACAAAAGGTGGGGATATCTTACTGTTGAGTTTGGGAACTCCATTGAAAGCTGATATTGGTGAAGATGGGATAGTAACTTTTGATGGTAGTGACAAGTTACATGCAGTTCTGCACCTCCATATATCAAATACTGGAGACAACTATGCCGTCATTGTGGGGAATTTCAAAGGCGGATTTCCGTTTACTATTGAGGCAAAGGAGTATACAAAATAGAGCTTTTTGGCTTTCCCATTTCTTTTACGGGCTCAATAAATTGAAAGTACATACGATAGTAACAGATTTGTAATCATGAATGAATGTTTTATTTATTGTCTTGTTGTATGTAATAAGTCATCGCAAATTGTGACTAAAAAGTCGATCAACGACTAGAAACACCACTTTTGGTGATGTCGCTTAGCTTAATCGATACTCCGGGAATGTGCATTCCAAGATAATAAAATGTATAAACTTTATCTATCTATTCAGTTTTGTAAAATACAGTTACAAAATTGTACGTCATAACTGCTATATTTCTGCCAAGAATTGCGCACCGGAGCTTAACAATAAATAATATTCGAACGACGTGATATATGTCATGCGTCGCAAAGTAACGTTTGTGGTTGCGTCGTCTATGCGGCAGCTTGCGCTACATTGCATCCCCGCAGTTTTCACAACTTGCGCTATTTTGAACCAAGCAAAAAAGCACATAAATGTAACATGAAAATAGATCTTTTAGAATTTTGGCTGCAAACACGTACAAAAAAAAAAATACGAAAACAAACGAACTTGATACAAGAAAATACCCAAACTCTTTAGAGTTTGACCGTGGGAAGCCGATAACTTAGTTTATGTGAACGCCGTGCAACTCCACAAACTTTATACACCTTTCCCT
>OGTC01000297.1_pt1 | contig 17610 bp, 5 predicted proteins | sample 1574531 | NCBI WGS metagenome assembly OGTC01 (sample SAMN03295859, study PRJEB24534) | human gut metagenome | isolation source: fecal sample 2 from infant 9 | host: Homo sapiens | place: USA: Pittsburgh, PA | collected 2014-07 | reverse complement strand
GTGAAGTTTCTGCCAAGCACGGAAACAAAAAAAAGACACAAACTTAAGCAATTGCATAGCAAAGTCATCTCTGGGGTCTAATTTGTTCTTGATGCAATTTTCAAGAAAGAAAACTGAACCCAATTGATTCCCAAAAATTGAATTGTGTATTGTTCGTGTAACGAAATAGGTCGGCTGCAACTCTCGTACGGCACAAAATTGAAAATTTCTCGCAATGAGTTATGACAACAGAGGACGCAGAAGAAAACAATAGGATTTGGGTTCGGAAAAGCGCCTGACAAATCAAAGACCAAATTCTCTTTGGTTGTTTCCTTGCTTTTCGCTATTTATAGATATTTTGAATGACCATTTTCTCTCCGGTTGTTATGAGCTACAATATGAACAATAGACTAGCTCCATTCGCTAAACGAAATCACTTGCCAAAGATTGAAAAGTGCTTCATCACCACTACGTATTGCAATGAGATCTTCAATATCATTTATTTTAACCGACCTATAGTATATAAATCTCACACTACGTTTCCTCCACCAATCTACTGATCCACAATCAACTCATCACATCCCCAATCTTCATATGATCCATCTGGCAAATACCTTCTAATCACCAAAGGTATCTTTCTCTGCGACAACTCCTTCATGGCTATTTGCAAAGGATCAGTCTCACCTTCAATATCGACCAAAACTGGAGCATTCAATGAAATTTGCAACGCTCTAGTACCCAAAATTCTCGCACGCTCGTATTTAGTCATGTAAGGGGTAGTAGTTCTTTGGTCTTTGGGTATAGCTAGTTCCTTGGTTGTCTTTTTCCTCTGTTGTTGAGCTGCACTAGCTGCAGCGACACCAGCTGCAGCGTCATCGGGTCCAATACCTCCATTGATGATTTGTCTTCCATCATCAGTGGTTATTTGAGCATCACCACCGTTTGGATCGTCATATTCATTATCGGAAAAGTGATCTGGTGCATCAAAGTCCTCGTATGCGTCCGCTACCTCGCGAAATGCATCATCTTCGTAATCGGACATATCTAACGATTGTGAGATGGGGTAAATCTGATACCATCGGGTTTTCGATGAAAAGAAAAAATGAAAAGTTATAGAGACGTCAAAATTGATCATTTACACGACTAACTTAACTAACTTTCTATTCCATTATCATAACTTACTTGCTCTAAACCCATTCAATCTAAACTTCAAATCCTTATGGATCTTTGCCGTTGGCTTCCATTGTTCAAATGTGTCGTATAGTTCGTGCACTTCGGTGAACCCATTAGTCAAACTCGTCTCCTCCTTGGAACCATCGTGCTCATTGATAAAATAGTTTCTGCTGGGCCAATTCTTTTCAATGTTGAACAACAATCCTCGTAAACACCATGGTAAAATATACGGATTGGTGCCAATTTTACCCACATTGAACTCCTTGATGTAAACCTGATTAGAAACTGGTAACTCGCTATTATCAAAATCGTCGTAGTCTATCTTCCCATCATGAGGGATGACCAAGTCATCTGTATCCAAAAAATATTTTATCCCCAAATCATATACTTTACCGTCATTGTAAATTTTCGAATGTCCACCACCCGTTAATGGTCCAGCCAAGGATGTGCTCAACTCTTTGATGACATTGTTGTCAAAATACCCCAAATTCAAAAGATTCGAACAAATGGATACAAGTTTCTCAATAAACGTTGGTGTCGAAGATGCATAATCGATATAGCAAGCACGATAAATGTTTGGATGAAATACATGGGAGGCCAATGCCGAATATAATGGCACTAGTTGATCATTAATTGATCCAATGAAGCATATCTTCACATTGACATTGATAATGGTTCGTATTGATTCTCTGTACACCACAGACTGAGAACTGTCAAATTTCGTCAACTCAAACAATTCATTCAATGACTCATGCTCAATGGCAGAATAAGCCTTCATGAAAAATGACTTGTCAGCTCCATAAAATGGGCCATTGTTGATACCAGCCATACCAAGTAATCCTATTCGTTTATGTATCGGGTCCTTTAAAATCCCCATGCGAATTAACCTGGCAAGTAAAATGATCGAAACTACACATCCTTGTGAATGTGATGCAATGAATATAAAATCAGCATTGTTGAGTTCCTTTTCCCATTTTTGTAAGATTTCAGTGAAAAAATGAACCCGATCGAAAATTTTACCTTCCTTCTCCAAAGCAATCTTTTGAATACTAACATTCGACTGATCATCATCTATAAGATTGTTATCAATACAATAACGAATGACGGCTTTTTCTGCTTCATTGGCAAATTTCAAGGAAGTACCCTTGGGTGCACCAATAATTGGACGTATCATTCGCGTTGGAAAGAAACCATGCACTCCGATGATTAAAATGTTTTTAATCTTTTTCAAAGGACCTGACTTGTGATTTACAACCTCTGTGTTCACGGGGCCCCTTCTCCTGTTCCTATTGTTGATCAAGAGGTTGCCCATAGCATCGTTGGTGATTGTTATGGCATTAGGATCATCTTGATCCTCTTGATACTGCGAAATTGGATCATCAGTACTATGATAATACTTGTTATAGTTTGGTAAGCAAGCACGTTTGTATTGTGGTAGCACTGCCAAAGACTTGCCGTAGAGCTTATATGATCTTTCGTATAGTAATCCCACATTTTCTTCAGCTTTGTTATCAGGCCCCTGTTCTGCGTCAGCAGGGTTGGTGAAGCCAAACTTGGCTGATATTTGGGTCAAGAATTGTCTCCAGTTTTTTAAATCTGTTCTGATGGTTTGATTGGAATTGTTGGGATTTGAAGTTGAAGAATTGTGAAACACATGTCCTTCAGAAGCTATGGGGAGGCACGTTGACCAGTTAGGTACAATGACATTTTCTTTCAAGTTTTCGTTTTTGTGAGTATTGATTTGGTTAAATTGGGCTGCTTTGTCGTGTGGTTTGTACAATACGGCATCATCTTGTTGAACTTCGTCGGGTACTTTTTTTGCAGCATTGGTCAACTCCTGTCTAGTGGGGATCGATGGAGTCAAGATTGTGTTTGTCTCAATACTTGATTTGCTGACCTTTTCTTCTTTCTTGTCTTCTTTCTTGTCCTCTTTCTTGTCCTCTTTCTTGTCCTCTTTCTTGTCCTCTTTCTTGTCCTCTTTGACATCATCCTTCACGCCCTCCCTTTTATCGTCTTTCTTGTTATCTTCCACCTCGTCTTTCTTTGCTGATTGATCACCATTGGCTACATTAGCACTATTCTTTGAATTGCTATTCCAAAACCAATTTATGCCTCTTCGTGGGGCAGCCACGTGGTCGTCTATCTCATCACCATTGTCATCAGCAACATCATCTTCGTCGTTGCTATTACTTGTCGGTTCAATCTCCTCATCATTCCCATCATCACGTTCCTCATCTTCATTTATATCTTCGACATTCTCCGATGCAGCTTGGTGATGGCTTATCGGTTCCCTTTTCCAGTTTAGCCAACCGCCTGATGTTTTATTAGAGGCTAGTGAAGTGGTTGATGTCTTTTGTCGCAACGTTAGTTGTCGTGGTTGTAAAGTTGCCACTGGTTTTCTTTTTGCTCCCACGCTTTCCTCGGACACTTCTTCTGCTCCAATTTGTTTTGTTTGGACATTTTGGTCCTGGTTGCTTCCCTCAGTGCCATTATTCTTATTGGACCAAAAGTTAAACCACGATGAAGAAGGTATACTCATTTAAAACCGTTGAGAGATGTGAGGAGTTGTTAAAACTTTTTTGAAAAGTTGTTAGTTGATGCAATGCTGAGGGCTGGTTCTTTTGGAAATATGCTTTAATGCAGTAGTTGAGGGTACAAATTTCGATGAATGAAATATGGTTCCTATTCCTATTCCGGATATCGCAAACATTTTTTAGGCTCTCTTGCGCATTTCAATTTTTTCTTTCTCTCTTTACCCCAACAGAAAATATAATTTGGAGACAAAATCCACAAAATCGCCATGTGAAAAACTTAGCCTTATACGTCAAATAGTGCATGCATCATCTACACATTACTACTAACACAACTGCCAAACAGATTTACCGAAAAAATCCAAATCCATTAAATCATTACAAACTCTATGAAACAAAATGAATGAATAAAAAAAAAAAAAAAAAAACGTCCATAAACGAAGCCAAACTCCATCATTTGCTGGCAACTCAACATCCAATGAGACTATTCTTTGGGAATGTGTACCCACCATCTTCAAAACTTGTCAAGTTTACATTTTCATAAATATTCAAGTGTTGTTCAATATAGTCATAAGTTGGGTAGTCTTCGGGGTCACATCCAGTATTGATTGCATCCAGCGGTTGGTATATCCTGACATAATCGATTCTAAAAGTTGCTGGGAATGAAATCATTGCCCAGTCGATATAAGCCCAATTGTTTGAAACTCCCAAGTTCATAATGATAGACATTGGCTCCTTTGACAATTGTCTCCAGCCTATGTTACCATTTGGATGTAAAGCTGTGGGGTAAACCGTGAGTGTTGGATCACGACCGACAAACCACCTCAAGTAACCATCAGTGTCATCATTAATATATTCGTAACCATAACGTTGGAAGTTATGCTCATAAGCGTTGCCTTTCTCGTACCATGTCCTATTCAACATGGTGGTGGCAGAAAAAGCCTGCTGGAACGGACCACCAGCATATGTGTTCATAGTGGTTACTGAATCATTATAAATCTCAATGAAATCGTAGTCGGGCATGTACCAGATATCCATTGGCGCCAATTGTAATGATTGTGAGGCTACACCATTATTTGGTTTAATGTTCTTGCTATCAACCATTATCTCTGCCTCAATAAGATCAATTTCAGGTGCACCTCTTCCAACTCCACGATTTGGGTGTGATTCACCTGGACAAGTACATTTATTTAAACGCTGTCCTGGTAAATACGAAATACCATCGGGAGATGATTGATTCGGCGTGATGCCCGCATCACATGAATCATATGAGTATGGCCAAACGCCTTCGGTTGTTGCCAAGTAGCCAGGGCGTCCAAGATTCCCCATCGTCCACAACCCAGGCCATAGTCCAGAAACATACCCGTAATCAGGTAATCTTGCCGAGATTTCAATACGACCCTGCGTGAAGCACATTTTGTTCCACGATTGCACCATTCCAGAACGATAAAACAAATTGTGGTTTTTAAACGCATCCATTCGTAAAGCCAACGTACCATTGGATGTTGTTACTGCATCAGGATCGTACCATTCCAAATCCTTTGTGGCATCGTAGTGCAAATCAGGAGCAGTGAAAAATTGATCATCACCTTCATAAAACGTTCTTCCTTCAGCATTAAACTCATCACTGAAAACCAACAGCCACTTATCACCACTTTTGGACTCTAGGGTTAATGCTTCTCCGGGGGTATCAGGATCAATCAAGGTTGTCCTTATGGCACTCAACATGGGATACGAATAATGCGTCAAAATCTCGTATGTTTCAGGAACCACTTTGTGATCCGTGACACCAGAATATGTCAATACTGGCAAGATGACAAAAACAGCGACTGCTGCAGCAATAAGAAATAAAAACCCAAAAATTCCCAAATACGATCGCCTGTCACCTTGTTTTAAATCGTACCAAAACCTATTCTTTTCGTATTCGGCATCCTTGACAGGATTTGGATTATGCAAGTCATCATCAGGTTCTTTCTCTTCTATACTTAATGGAAATGAAGAAGCTGGATAGCCACCAAATGGACTAAACTCAGTGAACTTGTATGTTGCCGGGTACTTTGTGTTGTCACCGTTAGATTCGTGAGAGTATGATGATGAATGGAATTTGTGGTTTAAGTGGTCTGCCAAAGGTGCTCCTTCTGCTTGCGGTAGTTGCAGATTGGAACGTGACAGTGTTATTGAGTTATTTTCTGAATCTTTGATTACAGGGTATCGATCATAAGCTGGGGGTTGGTTAATTGACAAGTTTTCGTTTCTGATGGGGTTTTGCAGGTACTTTGTATTTAGTTTCGATCCCAGCCTGGGTGGATTATTGAATACATTATTAGCCATGGATGATGACGACGAGGATGAATTAACATAATTGTACGAGTTGTCGCTATAGTCTCCATTAACAACGAAAGGACGGCCATATTGGTCGTGTGGCAGTGGAGTTTGCGAATAATTCAGACGAAGTTCAAATGGCAGTTCACTAATGGGCGAAACGTCAAATGGGTCAACGGGGATATCTTGCGAAGTACTGCTACTACCATTTTCCTCCTCGTGCATTGTGGGCCTCGTGGTAAACTCCCCCATCGTTAGATCCCTTGCTCGTTGGTAAGACATGATAAAGTTTGAAGATTTGTTGCTATACTATGGTTGCAAGAATCGATATTAATTTTTTTGGAGAAGCTGCTGCAATAAAATTTTGTTCCTGTCGAGGGAAATTTGTAGAAAATGATTTCTGTGGTTAGCCCTCAGTTTGTAACTGTATAAAGCCTTGAATATCAGCAAAGGAAGGAAGTAACTGGTTGTAGTCTGGATGAAATAAGTTATCTTGTTCAAATGGTATTTTCGAGCTTTTTTTTTAACTTTTTAGCAGAGCAAACAAAGAAGAAGATGTACCTAACTATGTATTTTTTGTCTATTGTTATTTTTGTTGGTTGGTTTTGTTTTGTTTTCAATTGTTCCGTAAACGTACCAAATATAGACAAATTGAGTAAAGCACACATACACACACACATATATATATATATATATATGCAACAAAAGAGGCTTATGTTGTAGAGGTACATTATATCAATAAATATTCACAGCTCTACTAAGATACCTTGCTTGTGTTACTACCATACACTGTACCATTTTGTCTTTTTCCTATATTCTATAAACAAACTTTTGTAAAAGTTTGTTAAAAAAGGGGGAAGATTCGGATCACAATATTTTTTTATTTATTTTTCTTGTTGTTGTTGCACAAACTTACAACTATGAACAAAAGCAAAACAAATTGTTTACTTCTTTACCTCCCCCACACGCACTTGATCAGATATGAGACAGAGGTATAAGGAGGAAGGGTATGACTGCGTGTAGTTGTGATTGTCTCTTTTTAACTTCTTCTTCGACTTGTTTTTTGTTTCCGTCGAGTTCGTGACAATTAAAGTCTCCTTTTTTTCGTATTCTAAATGCCAATGGAACAAGCCTCGATTGAATGCATTGTGTACCTTGTCGTCGACTAACTTGTCTCTATCCTGTATGTACACACACACACACACACACACAAGTGATGACAATGCCGTGTGTTTTGTAAGAACCAGTTTAACAATGCTCATGCGTGTGCGTGTGCCCCTGAAATTTTTCGAGTCTATTGTTCTCCATCTGTTTGCACAATTTTGTAATGTGGGCTGTGTTGAAGAGCAACATCGCCTCTCTACTTTTGTACGACTCTTACTCAACAGGATCCATCAATTACTTAGTAACCCCTTCGACAATGTCTCAAAAAATGTAACCTGTGTCGTCCCCCCAAGTATTCTTTTTTTTTGACGTATAAGCCGCCCAAGAAAGCTTGTGTTCGGCTCTTGGTTTTTCTTAATTATCTTTTGTTAAAATAATTCCTCGCAAATTGATTGGAACATTATTTTCTTTCTTTGACCTTGCTGCTACCTTCTGAATTTCCTTCATGTTATACATATTTGTATGAAAACAAAGAGAAGATAGGCCAAATATTGAATCATAGAAGAGTAAACTTTATACATTAGAGCTATAACCAGGTTTTAAAATGCTCTCGCAAGTTTAAATTCGTTTGTTTCAAGATGAACGTCGTTTTCTCTCTTTTTGGCACCAAATTGATGCAAAATAGAAACCTCGTAAACAAATCAATAAGTATTTAATAGAACACTATCATCAGGGTTATTTTCAAATAAATTGTTACAAGCATTTTAAGCACTCTAATGGCAAATATATCACTTGGACACCTTCGCACAACTGGTGATTTTTGGGGCAAAAATCTGGACATCGTGCTAATCGTTTAAGTACCTACAACTCATTCTAGAAGCGTTTTAAACCTAAGGTACCCTAACAAAAGATGCTCAAAAAGATAAAAGCAATACACGGAAACACTCGAATACTAAAACTTTCAAATTTTATGATATCAACATTTGGTCATACTAGCTGATTATTTTATGCAGACAAGTTTTAATTTTTTTGTCTTTCCCAAATGGGAAAGTACCAAGTCATGTGCATATCACGCTCAATACACGTGCAAATTCCACTAAAACTTTCTCCTCCTGCTTGACGCGTTTTTGGGTTCTCTACAATTTAGCCCATGCAAACAGACATAAGCTTCCCCCTCCATGTCACAGGATACTAGAGAATCCTCAGAATCAACGGAGGTAGATAAATTTTTACCCAATAACTTATCTTTACCTGCATATGTCCCATTGAGCCCCAACCTTCGCCGTGATTTCGAAAGAGTATTTCGTGTTACTGCAAACGACTTGACAACACCAGCAATAAATCAACATCGTTCAACTACAAAGAGTTACATTCACTACATACTTGAAAATGGTACATTGGATTTTGACGAACAGACGCTAAACAACTTTGCTATTGGATATAAACAATTATTGGAATCACGATGTAATTTGAAAAAATTTGAATCGGTTGCGTCTGATGATAGGATTACCAACTACTTGAACAAGTCACAGCCATTAACCTTGGAGACACTTGACTCGTATCATTCAATGGAAAAGCCAAGCTATGAAGAATTAATGTCACAACCACAAGCTATAACATCCACCACCGAGGTTGAAAATCATTTGGAATCAGATGAATTTTATCAATTATTGAGAAGCATTTTGTTTGTGCTTAAGCACCCAGAAGAGCCAGTACCAGATGTGACTGCTGATGATGAAGAAGATGTAGGTATCAGTGGTGGTACCATATCCTTAAAGGATCCCCTAACATTGAACACATTTGCTAGTCCAGTTATGGGTTCTTGCGGTCATACTTTTGAGTCGCTGAGTATTCGTCAACAAATTCAACAACATCCTAATGGTGTTATTGAATGCCCCATTTCCGGTTGTGATAATCAATTGCTGATGAATAATTTGAAGCAGGACATTTTGATGAAGGTACGAGTTAGGATAGCAAGCAAACAACACAAGAGTAATGATGATTTGGATATTGTTCACTGAGGAGGGTGTAGTTTATCTTTGATGTACGATATTAGAGCTAGTGAAGGTGTCTTGTGGAACGAGATATATAACGATACAGAGATGGTACATATTAGAACAACGTTGTAGCAGAAACAAAAGCCAGTAGGCACTGCGTGTAGTGTGTTAAACAATGAATTGGGGAAAGTATTGGTATTCAAAATTTGTACTTTGTATCATTATTCAAACGAAACGAAACGTTTCTAATATTGACCAAGTACGTAACGAGCATCAGAATGCGTTTCACTGCTCCCAATTAACCGAAACTTGAGTGTATTTCCAAAAGTCAATAAGAAACCCGATTATTAAGCTCCACGATAAAGACGCCACATTCATTTTCATTCATTCGCAAAGCGCGCAAATGAGCCGCATCGTGCTGTCATTGTTGTAAAGATAGGACGATGGAAGATAGTGTTCGTATGATTCAAAAGTCATACTCTTTGACTTCGCAAATGGTGAATGCAGTGATTAAATTTTGATTCTATTTCTTACCATTGTGTAAAGCATTGAAAAAGCTTCTCTTATGCAAATATAATATCATTTCGAGGAAGGGGATTTTTCTACAGAAATTCTAGTTCTGGAACCGCCAGAAAGAAAACACTTTTTGTCGTCTAACGCATAGAAAATAATATTATAATTAGTGTAATTTTTCGGGCTTCAGTCGTAAGAGTTGGGTGGATAGGGCATTCTTTGAACTGGGTGACAAGATTATTGAAGATGCAACACACACTCTCAGCATTCAACATTGGGATTGCATATTGCTAACTTTGCACTTATCAATGAAACGTACTAACATGTTAAATTTTAGGCGAATTGTATATGCGGAGTCTAAAAAGTTTCAAATTATAATGCATGCACTATAATAGAGCTCATTTGCAGGATTATGCTTTTGTGCAGTCACCGCACATCACTTCACTCGACAACGTGAATGTTGTGAGTTTCTTTTGTCATTCGGAGCTTCAATGTTTAAGAAGCTACTTCGTACTTTGCATCTCTAGCTACATTCTTTCCTATTTTTCCACATCTTACGAACATCCTCATTGAGTATCACCATCTCGATACGTACCGCCTTATCTAGTGTAAGAATATAACAGGCAATTGTTTTTAAAATGCTGATTCTTTCAAAAGATGTAACTTGTCTCCAAACCCCTATTCGTTCGCAAAGAAAATCTTGTTCTTCCCGTACTTTATTATAAAGTTTGTATTTTCTTGTGTTCGTTCCCTAAATTGCACGTAAAACAAAAGAGGAATGTACACTGCTTTGTCCAAGTCATTACCCAACAACAACTTTTGCAGCAGCAGCAATGTGCATAACTCTATATTGCTCCCTTCTTGATGTGTAGCCACGACTATTAAAGTCTTTGAAGGTTCGAATCACAGGATACCTTTACAACCGTTCTCAAAAAGGAATTTGCAAATCGCTTCCCGCAACAAAATATTACGTTCACCCGAAACTTTCTAATTTCACAACTTCGGCTGTTGCTATTTTTGGCTTTCCCGTTTCGTGCTGCGTTGTTTGATTTTTAAGATTAGTCCTCCACACTATCGCAGCTTTCTCAATTTTGCATTAGCCTCTGTCATTTACAGGACGACATCCCCTTAACTTAATTATCTCACCCAAAGTAAATTGGAATTGCTCACTACTAGCCTGGTAATGTTTGTCTTTCCAATCCTACCTTCACAGACCCTGCTCCTATTGCAACGTTCAACCCTGAATGAAGAAAAAGAAGCTTTTATTTTGCCAAGTGAAACACAAAACCAAAATCAGAAATGTTCTCTTACAGTTTTGTGATACTTTCGTAAATTTGGCGAAAAACGGGACAACAAAAGAACCTTTATAGCTAAAAATTCTCGTAAGTGCAAAACTGTTTGTAACCTATACTAGCCTGAGCAATGGTAAATCACAACCCCATTTGACTTTAAAGTAGCACCTTTGAAATGAAGAGACTACACTTTTGTACATAATGCACATTCCTAATTCTTCTGTAGCCGAGCGATTGGAAGGTCGACTATTGTTCCAAAATGTTCGTAAAGTAATAATTGTGAGTATGGAAAGCATTGAAAATAGAACAAAACTTTAAGCGCGCATAATATTTACATATTTTGGCCACTTCCAGTGTAAACTACAGAATTATTGACTTCGTCAACTTCCATTATAGTTTTCTCTCCGAAAGAAATCTCTATTCGTTTCCTTCTCGTATTTGAAAATGTTTTATTTTTGTTGTGAGCAGCGACGTTAGATGCCCTCTATAATGAGAGGTCTATCCGTTGTATAAAGCTAAAACATTTCATCTCCACGCTAACACGCCTTCTATGCAAATGCTTTATTTACAACTCACCTCCTTTACGGCATTGTCTTCAATAATGTTTCAGAAGCTAAAATTTTCTTTCAAACACAAAATGAAAACCGACATACCTTTCTGCGGACCAAAGAAACATTCGCAACCGAGTACATAATCAAAACCAATATATTTTCTTTTTCATGAAATATGGTGAAAACATTTCATGGAAAACAGAAAATTGAAATGCAAAACCCCCTTTTTCGGAAGGAAACTCAATATGGTCTTATTCCGAAACTTGAATATAAATTGGGATTCAAATCTTCCCATTTTATTGGGTTCACTTTAGTATACTGCAACAATTCTTATAACCACAAATCCAATGATTAAACAATTATCATTTGCCTCCGCGTTTATTGCCTTTGTGCTTACAACCTTCGTTCAAGCAACTGATATTAGCAATGTTTTCCAAAGCTTTGACAGTTTAACTTGGCAGAATGGAGCAAACTATAGGTACAGAACACCAGCAGCTCCAAGTTGGATTGCACAATTGTCTTGGCACATATTAGGTTCCAATGTCAAACCAGGTGATACATTCACATTGAACATGCCATGTGTATTCAAGTTTACCACCTCTCAAAAGACTGTTGATTTGAAAGTAGGCGGCACCGTGTATGCCACATGCCAATTTGCTCCAGGTGATTTAGTCGTTGCATATTCACAATTGAAATGTACTGCCAGCGATAATGTTAAAGATAGCACTGATGCTACTGGTACTGTTAGATTCCCTTTCACATTCAATGTTGGTGGGTCTGCTGGTGTAGTTGATTTGCAAAACTCAAAATGTTTCACACCAGGTACTAATGAAGTAACTTTTACTGATGGTGATAAAAAGTTAACCGTAATTGCCAATTTCCAAGGTGGTTCCAATACCAATACAGGCTCAACCGAAGATATCGTATACAGCAACCGCCTTGTTCCAACCTTGAACAAGCAGCAATTATACTTATTGGGAGGCACGTGTCCAAATGGTTACAGAAGGGGAACGTTGGGAATCACAACCGTAGGGGGAACCTTTGATTGTTCTAGTATTCACTCAGCGATCACAAACAATTTGAATGAGTGGTTCTTACCAGAGGTGGTAGAGACTATTTTAGCTACATCCCGCTGTAATGGCCAATCATATACAATCAATTACGACAACATTCCCGCTGGTTATAGACCTTTTATCGATATTTTAATTTCGCGTCCAGTAGGTCAAGTATTACGCACAACTTATACAAATAGATTTCAATGTGCAGGTCTGCTCACCACTACTGACAGGTCCTTGTCAGTGACTTGGGCAGAATATAGAAATAACGAAGCTGGTGCTAATGGTAATGAGGTCGTTGTTACTACATCTACATGGCTCGGATCAACTACTGCTGTGACTACATTGCCTTTCAACACTGAACCAGGTAACACGAAAACAATCCTTGTCGAAGTGCCAATACCAACAACTACGGTTACCTCAAGTTACACTGGATACTCGACATGGACTACGACAATCACTGCCACGCCTGGTGAAACGGCCACAGTCCTTGAATGGGACCCAATTACTCCTACTAGCTCAAGCGAGCCACCAAGCTCAAGCGAGCTACCAAGCTCATCAGAACAGGAATCTAGTTCGGAACTACTAATCTCAAGTGAACCACGAAGTTCAGAACCACCAAGCTCAAGTGAACCACAAAGTTCATCAGAACTGAAATTTAGTTCAGAAATACCAAGCTCAAGTGAACCACCAAACTCATCAGAATCACCCTCAAGTTCAGAACCTTCAAGCGCATCGGAACCACCAAGCGCATCGGAACCTTCAAGCGCATCGGAACCACCAAGCGCATCGGAACCACCAAGCGCATCGGAACCACCAAGCTTATCAGAGCCTAGCTCTTGGATACCAACCCGTTCATTAGCGATCTCAGTTTCACTGGTACCACCACGTTCATTAGCGGCCGCAATTTCATTGGTACCATCAGTTTCACTGTCACCCGCATCTTCATTCGCACCAGCAAACTCATCAAAACCATCATTAAGCCTAAAGCAGACCTTGAGCTCAGAGAATTCAACCTCTTCAAAGCCAATAAACTTAAAAACATCTACCTTGCTTGAGACAGCGTCAAGTAGTGAATTTCCCCCGAGTTCATTGGAGGCTGTATCAAGTAGTTTACCATCAAGCTCATCAAAGAAACCAACCTCATTAGCCATCACCTCAAGTACAGAAGCACAATCAAGCTCTTCCAACTCAGGTTTTTTGTCTCAGACACAAGCTACACTAAATGATCAATCATTGTCCTCGACAACTCCAGCTTACCGAAATGGTACAAGTCTCATACAAGAATCTTCCATTCCACCCATTTTAGAACCCACAACTACTTACATTGAAGAACGATCTACAAAATCTGCTATCGACGTGACACCTTCATTCAGTGAATCAGAAAGTACATCATTAGGTATTACGTCGGACAGTAAAAGTACCACGGTAGGTGTCAGAAGTGGCGGCCAGGAATCTTCTACTACATCAAGTTTTGCCGAAACTGGCCATGAAAACAAGGACGCATCGTCTACTACCAGAAGTAACATTGAAACTGGAAACGTGAACGTAGAAGTATCGTACACTACTTCAAGTGCTATAGAAACTCAAAATGGAACTGAACAAAGGTCTTCTGCAACATCTGTGCAAACCTGCTATGGAAGTGATATCACAATGGGAACCACGCCAACTTCATCAGGGACTATCACCCCCACCAGTTCTATTAGCTTGGTTTCTGTAACAACTAACACACAACTACCTAGTTCTTCATTTACTCCTTCAACCAACAATGGGAATGACAATGATGATGAAGATGGAGGAAATAGAGCAAATGCATCTGGGAATAGATCCGGTAACGATGAAAATAATTCCAGCGATAGAATTCAAGAAGAACCTGACAAGCAAGCAAGCAACGAATATGGTGGTGAATCAGGAAATGCATCCGAAGAAAAAAATGGAGCTGGCATGATTGGATTGGGAGATAAATCAAGTAACGAATCGGGCGATGGATCAGGTTATGAATTAGGTTTAGAGACGCACAACAATGAAAACGATTTGAAAGAAGGCTCAAGTAAGGCATCAGGTGATCGTGGTGAAGGATCGGGAAATACATCAAATTATGGATCTAAGGAAACATTAAGTGTGTCTGTTACAAGGACAAATGGTGCAATTATTGTATTGAGCTATGAAGGAAATGGACCTATCGAGAAAGTTTCTACATTGTTGACTGGTCTTTTTGTTGTTTTCTCCTTTTTTATTTAGAACAGCTGTCATTTGAGAGCTTGTCTCAATAACCTGCTGGAAATACATTTGGCCCCTCTTTTTTTTTTTTCAATTTATGGTTAAAATTTCGTCAAATCGATCCACTGCAACCCTTGTTGATAATTTCAACAACCTTTTTCTCAAGGTTCAATATGAATTTGCTTACGGTAATAGCTAGACACCGTTTGAAAAACTTATATCAATTTTTTTTAGGATTGAGGTAGTTTTTCAGAGAACGTTTATTTCACGTACACTGTATTCCTATATAAATTGGGCGATTGTAGATGGTGTGTTGGAAATTCGTAGACAATCAAAAAAAGTGTCACCTTTTGTACAGGTTAACCAAATCTTCCCACGGGCTTAATAGTGACTTGCGTTTGAACGCATCTTCACATAAATGAGAGATCTTGCAATTGATTACACTTATAAGCATCTCTTTCATCGTTTGTACTAGAAGAGTACCCATTAGACCTTGTCTTTCACAAATTTTCTCTTCGTGCAGAAGGGTAGTCTTGTTCGAAAGTAAAAGGTCTTTTGAACTTGTTGAAATGGCTCAAATGGATTAGCGATAAGCGAAGTTGCAACTACAAGAAAAGCAGTGTGTTCAAGTTGATGAAAGTGTCCTAAATAAGCTATATGTAGAAAACCAATGCTTGCTCGTTAAGCAGAGGAAGAAATTGAAGGTGCACATCAAATCCCCCTTGCTCTGTGCGCGATATTTCAGAAACTTCACACAAGTAAGTTATTTGCAAGACTATAGCCGAGACAATCGTAATGCCCTGGGGCGGAGAGAAGGGACGCATTGGCAAGTGAGCGTGTAATTGACATAAAATTTTCACAAATTTTGTGTAACCTATGTGTACTATCAAAACAATAAACAAAAAGAAAACAAACAAACCACACGCCTTGAGCTCTCGCGTTTGGATTCTCGTATCGATAACTTTAAAGGAGCTATTATCGGCGTATTTATCAAACGCGTCCATCTCTGCACATGATTGTAATGAACATCACAATACATGCATTCAATCTCGATCCCATATGTATGTAAGCAAAAACCTATATTTATCTCTTTTACCATCAATGCTTCTTACGAAGAGAAAGGAAAAGTGCCAAGTCTCTCATTCAGCTATCTGAAGAAAGCAAACTAGGATATTACGAGTATTGCCTAAAAAACAGGGTTTGATTACCATACTGGTTTTTTCCCCTTCCTTCCATTACACAAAAGTGACGGAACGACAAATTTCAGTTAGCCGAAAATCAATTCTGTATGCAGAGATGGCAAAAAAAGAAAAAAAAGAAAAAGAACAAACACCAACATGAAATTCGATGTCTCTCAATGGGTGTACCATGTGGTTTTCGTCAATATTGCTCAATTTTGGTAGCCACAGTTATCTAAGAACTTTCACATTTTCCTCCTATTGATGCGAACATTGGTGCTGTGTTACGTGTACCCACGCCTCGTAAAACTATGAAGAAAAGCATTGTCCTCAACAAGTCACCACTTCACAAAAAACTTCAGCTTCAAGAGCAATGTATAAGACCTTTCGCCTACAGTTAATGGTTTCGTCACTTTTTTTCTGAATGATTGAAATGTACTACATTACTGAAGTAAGATTTCTCTAGCACTCATCTTAATCAATTTTATTAAAACAAAATCTATTTTGGCTCTGCATATAAGACCCTGTCTATATTTTTAGCGACAACCCTTTATTTTTAGAATAAGAAGTTTTCTTCTACAGTACTACTATAAGACACACAAAAGCAAGAAAACAATAGAATGAAATTTATAGTCTTTCTTTTTTTATTTTTGCGCCAAATCCGTCTTCTTGGCGAACAACGATGAAACAGAAAAGAGACAGCTGACAAATCATTTCCGATTTGAATTTGTTTCAAATTGTACACTGCTTATAAACGCCTTAACCAGTATCGAATTAGCCGATGCCCCAGACCTTACGCCACAGATGAAAGGATTACCAAGTTTCGTAGGCTAAATATTTTTGAGCCTGTAATCTTCAAATAAAAATTGTCGTATTATATGACGGACAAGCTCATTTCGTAATTTCATACCGCCGATCTATTATAATGTAGGTTATTGTTCCAAATTGTTGGGAAGTAACGATCAGAATAGAGGAAAGATTGACAATAAAATGAATTGAGGTTACACAATACCTGTAATATTTCTGGTTCACAGGCGTCGTCAATGTTGACATTACTTACCTCCCATGTGGTTCCTACATAGAGAAACGCTTTATTGTTTAGCTTCCCAGCAAAGTTTTATGGCTCAAAAAAATCCCCCAAGCTTGCAAACCAGTTGTAAGCCACACTAGTAACAGAATCACAATCTTCCAACTCGTGGATTGCTTCTTGCTCTCTATGATAACAAACAAGATCATCTTGAAGCCCCCTTCGATGGCGCTTCGTCGTTTATATTATGCCTTCCATACGTCATTGTTACCACAATTCCACAGCAAAGAACTTTTCTTTGAGAGCACAAAATGAAGAAACGAATTTCATCTTCGCTACTAACCGACGGACTTAAAGGACTTTCGCAGCCAATACACAAAATTAAGAAGTGATGCATTTTGTTTCTTTTCGACAAGAATTGAATGCCTTATTCAAGAGTAGCATGAATTGAATCGCAAAAACCCTTTCCCAAACAATTAACACAATGCAATCGCCAGCCATGCATCTAGCTATAAAATGGGCGGCAAACTCCCACCCATTGCAAGCTGAGTTCAATTTAATTTATCAAAGACAACCAACACGAATCCAATGGTCAAACACTTGCAATTTGTGACGATATTGGTGGCCTTTACACTTACAGCCCTCACTCAAGCAGCTGAGATTAGCAA
>OGTC01000294.1_pt1 | contig 17664 bp, 13 predicted proteins | sample 1574531 | NCBI WGS metagenome assembly OGTC01 (sample SAMN03295859, study PRJEB24534) | human gut metagenome | isolation source: fecal sample 2 from infant 9 | host: Homo sapiens | place: USA: Pittsburgh, PA | collected 2014-07 | reverse complement strand
GGGGGGGGGAACGAAAGTGTGTGGGTGGTGTAAGAAGATTTGCAATTTTGCGATGCAGACGATGATGAACTTTAAGAGTTTTCGAGAAATCTCGATTGGTAGCGTAATATATACTTGATTGATATAAAAAGGGGAGGTGGCAGTAGTTAGACCAATTCGCACTTTGCTCTATGAAATGCTATTAAGGGTAATTTGATACATATTGGTTAGTCTACGTTGCGGTGACACTTGTTAATCTGCGCCACTGCTGTTGTGGTTGTTCTTCTAATGTCGTGTGTGTATATTTCACGACAATGGCAACAATATTTTTCTTTTTCGGTGGCCAACTTTTTTCCCTTCTTGTGACCTTAAGCCCTTCCCCCCTCTCACTTCATCAACGACACTGCATCACCAATGTTGCCCAGGAGCGTTGTCTTAAGATCCCAAGTGGGTCTGATATTGCCCAGAAACATTGTCACAAAGATAATTCCAACCACCACATCTCGATGCTTTTCCACTAAATCACAGTTGTTGGCCCCGCCATCAGCAACTTCGGCTTCACTCAATTTTTTCCAAAATAAGTCATTGCCAGCCAACACCGTGGTGAAATTTGTTCCTCAACAACAAGCATGGATTGTTGAAAGAATGGGTAAATTCCATCGTATTTTACCACCAGGATTAGCCATTTTGATCCCATTATTAGATCGCATCACCTATGTACAATCACTAAAAGAATCAGCCATTGAAATCCCTACTCAAAGTGCCATCACATCCGACAATGTCTCATTAGAGCTAGACGGTGTGTTGTATGTCAAAGTTGTTGATCCATACAAGGCAAGTTATGGAGTTGAAGATTTCCAATTTGCTATTAGTCAATTGGCACAAACGACAATGCGATCAGAAATTGGTAACTTAACTCTTGATGCAGTATTGAAGGAACGTCAACAATTAAATACCAACATCAATAAAGTCATTAACGAGGCCGCCATGAATTGGGGAGTTGAATGTTTACGTTACGAAATTAGAGATATCCATCCCCCACAAAATGTCATTGAAGCTATGCATCGTCAAGTTAGTGCTGAGCGTAGCAAAAGGGCTGAGATTTTGGAGTCAGAGGGTAATCGACAAAGTAAGATTAATATCAGTGAAGGTGAAAAACAAAGTATAATTTTACAATCAGAGGCCAATAAGCAAGAACAAATCAATTTGGCTCTTGGTGAAGCTGAACAAATCAAATTGAAAGCCGAAGCTACTGCTATTGGTATCAAGCGTATTGCTCAAGCTATTAAAGAAACTCCTGGTGGCGAATCAGCAGTTAATTTGCAAGTTGCTCAAGAGTATATCAAGGAGTTTGGTAAATTGGCTAAAGAAACAAATACCGTGGTTATACCTTCTAATGTTGGCGATATCTCCAGTTTTATGGCACAGGGGTTATCCATCTACAAGAATTTGAATAAGGAAGGAAAATAGATTGGTGGAACCATTGGTTTAGTACCCTAACTTGTATATATGTAATTAAAAAGTGATGTCGTTTTTTTTTTTTTTTTTGGACTGTTCAGTCTTCATGCCTTTTTGAAAAACCCATCAAGAGCACCTTTCCCAACAGCTACTTTCTTGACTGGATTCTTCTTTTTTCCATTCTTTTTTGTACCTGTAGCGGACGCATTTGTTGTATTTGCAGTTGCTGTAATGACTTCATTCATATTGGCTTCAACTGCTTCCAAGTCTTTTTGCTTCTGTTTCAACTGAGCAAAGTAGTCATCAACTTTACCAAAATCGTACTTGAATTGCAGAATGATTTTTGATTTCGTGTCAGGAATATATGAATCACAAACGTAGTCAATTGCATAAATCATTGCCATTTGGTCCATTAGTTGATTTTGCTCTTCCTCTTGATTAGTTGATGTATCTTCGTTCCTAGTTGGGTCATGCAACTCCTTTTTGATCTTGCTCATTATACTATTGGTCGTTCGTTTATCATCATCCAGATGAAGAATCCATTGTTGTAGAGCCACGATTTTGGAATTGATCCATTCAAGACTCTTTGTTTCAGAGTACTTGAAAAATCGATCACCTGCATCTTCAATTGCGTCACTGAGACTCCTGTTTCCTTCTTCACCATTGCCATCACCGTTACCGCCACCGCCTTCAATTATCGATTCACATATATTAGCTAAACTTTTCAAAAACACCACACGAGGTATATCATAAACCCAATCGTGTCCCAATTCCAAACTCAGTAATCTATCTCTAATATCATCCAATGTATGAAACCGACTAAATTTATCACCATGTTTTTCAAATATAGTGATTAGCAAGTATGTGAAGTTGTAAGGGGATGCAATTAAAGTATGGCATGATTGTAATACAGCACCTTGGGTGCGATTATCCTCGTCAGCTGGAAACGTGCTGTTGATCCCTTTTGGCTCAATTACTGGTTCAAAAATATATGATTTTACAGCATCACCTGATTTCAACCTAACGTTGGAGTTGTCGCCTTTGATTACATTAAGCTCGAATAGTCTTGAGTCTTGTATCAAATATGATTTTGTTGACACTGTTGATGATGATGATGATGATGATGATGATTTGGGTATTGGTAGGTTTATAATCTTGTGTTCGGTGGAATGATCGAGGGAGTTTAATCGAGGGAGTATTATCACTTGGCTATCTTTATCTACTTGCATGGTTCTGGGTTATTTATTTATTCACAGTGAATAACTTTTCAGTGAATTTGAAGAGTAAGGTTGGGAGTTGATCTGTTTTGTAATTTCCAGAGAAGTATGAGACGCGTCATTAGCGCTGCCTTTGTGGACGTTGGAGTTTTGTTGCGAAACAATCCAATATTTGCAACCGTAGCCCAATATTTTGATATGAAAGTACAGCTTTGAGGGGTTTATGCTGTTTCAGACTGAGTCTTTCACCCTTTCCATTGAGTGTCAATACCTAATAGGCTATTTGTAACTCGTTGAGAAAACACAATGAGGTCCGATCTTGGAGGATTTAGGGAAGAAACAGGATTGAGGGTAGATGTTCAACAAAAAACACTCCCTTACTCCAGATCAAACATTAGAGAAGAGATCATACAGGAGGTCGTAATAAAGAAAAGTTTGTGAAAATTATTTTTACGAGATGTTCTTGATGAAACTTCACAAAAGACGTGGCATTCACATTTGAAATGGTTCATGCATTTGGGCAAAGACAACCTGTCTCTTCATCGAACTCATACTTGCTACTACAACCCAGAATCCATTAATGTTAAATATTTATTGAAACTAAATCAACTTAAAACTCCCCCTTGGCTTCAATTTCCTCTCTAAATTCCTCCTTGGCATATCTCAATCCACAGTATCCACAGGTATTAGCTTGAGGTTTATCTAAATTGATAAATATCTTGGGATGTCCCTGTAAAGTGTTACCTCTATTACCATCGCAAACAGCAATATTTCCTTCTTCCGGCTTCAAATATCTAATCGGTTCTTTAGCAATCAATTCAATAGCAGCATATGGTCTTGGCTGTTCCGCTAAATCTCTCTGTGTGAAACGGAATGGGTATTTGCTTATAACATCTATTCTTGCCTGTTGTGATTGTGTCCATGTGGTATCTCTATTAGGTGCTGGTTTGGCGTATACATTATTTTGCAAATCTTTCAAATTCAATTGTGACGATTCTGGTCTAGCTAATGATGTGGATGACTCTTCTTCTTCTGGAGTTGATGTGGATGTTTTGGTTGGAGTCGATTCTTGATTGGTTGGAGGGGCAGTTGACGTGTAGTTGTAGCGTACAAAAGCAAACGATCTCGTGGTTATTCTGTTGCTTAGTCTCAACATGATTGGGGTATGCTAGTGAAGATATATACGTATGTAAAGCTGCCTATATGAATACAACCGTCGTCTGGCTAAAGCTTTGTCACTTCCTTCAGTTTCGGTTTGTAATTTTTTTCTCTTTCTCTCTCTCTAAGCTTATTTTCGCAGACATTCATTGGCTTAACTTAAGTTATATTGAGCTACCAATTGCTTTGCAACAAAGGAGTCTTACATTTAGCAGTTGTGCTCCCCGAAATGATGGTCCCAATTCTATGGCATTACCAATTTGTTCTCATATTACTAAAATCAGTTATCTATAAGGTATACAAGTCCCCAAGCTGCACCAGCAGCCACTGAGCCAACAGCAACCATTTGAAATCCTTCGGCGACTTTCTTGTGGTTCCCGCAATCATCTCCCAAGGATATAGAAGTTTTGATAAAGCCGAAGATAAACAATGTGATCAACATCACAATCACAGAAATCAATAACCCAGTCTTGACGACATTGGTGAAAAAATATGGTAAAAGGGGTACAAATCCACCAAGGAAATATGCAGATCCTATAGTCATTGCTGAAGTAAATTCTCTTCCTTCAGCTGGCTCTTCCAAGCCTCTACCAAATCTGATAATGAAGTCAATCAAATTTTTGGGTTTTGAATCCAAGTCCTTTAAAAAACTTATAATTGTTTGTTCACTAGCACCCAATTCAAACATAATCTCAGCAGCATCTTGATTAACGGTTTCTGGTTTCTTGAAAAAGCTCAATTTCTCCTTTTTCACTTGAGAATTGTAATATTCACTCTCCGATTTGGCGGCCAAAAACCCACCTAAACCCATAGATATAGCACCCGATACTAATTCAGCCATACCACCAGTAATAACCAACTTGGAGTCTCCCAATGAAGACAAACCAGCAGTCAACGCAAACGGCACCGTTAACCCATCACTTAGGCCAATAATTATATCTGACATGACTCTTGGATCAAACCTATTAAAGAAATTTGTCAAAAAGCTGTTGTTTGCTTCTTCCTCCTCTTTGTTTGCTGAAGATGATGCTATTGAGGCTGCTGCATGTATAACAGCTTCTTCTCTTGCTATTTCGGCTGCCCTGTCGTCACTATTGTTGCCGTTGTTGTCTGTGGAACCGTATGGAAGGCTATTGTTCTCCAAAAGTCTGTTTGCTCTTTCAAGCTCTTCATCTGAGGAGTTCTTCTTGCTTAACACGCTAGCTACACCGTTTTTCAAAGCTACTAATGACATGATTCTAAGGGGTAAATTATAGATGATGGCGGGTGTGTTGTATGTGTTTCGTTGATTTTGAAGTGATTGTGAGTAAAGTATGTAGTACTAGTATGTGATAGAATGATACGTGATAAGTGATACGTGACGGATCGAATAAGAAAGAAAAAAGTGAAGTGAATTGGGTAATAGAGGTGATGGTGATGGGTGATTTAATTTTTTTTTTTTTTGCTTCTTTATAAAGAGTGATGGGTATTTAGAAGTCGCTTTATCTTTGTTTTGTGTGCATGTGTTTTGGACGGAGAATGGGAAAATAAAATAATCAAGGTTTTGAGCCTTATATAATTTCAAGGCAATTGTAGCTCACACCACATCAGTATGATACTGGGAGCGTGATGCAGTTTTTTACATGGTACTGTGATGCTAAAGACTGTTGATTTGGAGTGATACATTTCGACAATCATGAGTTCCTGATTGTTTTCGACTCCGCAATCATAATTACTTTGTTCAATAGTACAGAAAGTTGGGACTAGAGTCACAGCGTTAAAGGCATTGTAGTGAAGCTATACTAAAACCCTCCCACTATCTTTGCTCTTTAACTCTTCTAGACCTACAGAGTGCCGTGTTAGTAAGCTAAAACTTTTGCATCCAACCATAATATTCACTCTATACACTATATCGTGATTACGTAATAAACGCAAATTGGCGAAATTAAACAAGCTGCGAGGGAAGGTGAGAGTGGGAAAAAAGAAACTATAAACTACGCGTTGCTTACAAATTGGACACTTCTGATTGGTTGTGTATATGAGCCGCACACTTAGACAGCTCTCCAAAACTCTACTGCCACACTTCTTTACACAAATTGTGAGACAAATACTTTTGCATAACCTCGTTACCTTGACCCTGGATCACGTGCTGGAAGAACTATCAATTCACAATTTTAGGTATATTTGGAAGCATCGAAGTTCATAAATGAAATGTAGCCGAGATTCGGAAAAGCTAACACACACCTCGTTCGTAGGATATTCAAGTCACAGCTGAAAGTAGCGCTGTGTTTGATAACCACAAGCTCCCCCCATGGAGTTTAAAAGGTGTAATTCCATCTTGTAATCAATTGGTACATTGTCAAATTTACGCCCGTGTCCGCAGAATATGCCTTTCCACTTATCGAATTCCTTCAATTTAATGCAAAATTCTAAATACAATGAAACTTTTTTCATTTATTTACGAGATAAAACTTACTAGAAAGACACTGGATACCTACTCTAACAAACCTGGGACAGTCTACAATTCATCTTCGTCATTACCTTAATACAAGTTTTCTGGGTAGGATCTTTTGCAATCAAAAAAAGGGTAACATTGTCGCGACTTTGCTTTTTCTGAATTTCTTACGACACTTATATTATCAAGTAAATCATTTCCGTCACTCATTCATCCTAATGCATGTCGCTCCCCTCTCCTCGTCCAGAATGTCAAGCGATCCTAAACAAACGATATACATCAATAATATCAATGACAAGGTATCAATCGACAAAGTCAAGTCAGTGCTAGCTACACTTCTACTGCAGCATAAACCCACAAACATATCCCTCGCTAAAACCTTAAAGCTAAAAGGGCAAGCATTTGTAACATTTGAAACCATCGACGATGCATCCAAGGCAATTGAGAGCTTAAATAATCAAGAGGTGTTTAGTAAGCGAATAAGTGTTACTTTTGCTAGACTGGAAAGTGACGTATTACTAGATAAGAACGAATTGAAGCAAATTAGAAAAATCCGACATGAAGAACACAAGATCAAGAAGCAATCACAAGCTAAAAACAAAAACAAAACCAAACTATCAAAATCAGTGCTTGATAAAACGACGTCAACAAAGAAAAATCAAGTTGATGTTGATAGTTGGAAGAACTTGCCACCAAATCGCATATTACTTTTGCAAAATATAAGTGCATCATTGCCCATCACTAAGGAAACAATCGATAGTTATTTTCAGGATTATGCTGGATTTGAAATGGCTAGATATGTCAGTGTAAGACACTTGTCATTTATTGAATTCGAGAACGAGGATGTGGCTCAAAATTGCTTACAATCTGTCAATGAGGATGACATAAAGAGTAAATTTGGCAACGATATCGTCTTTTCCTATGCAAAAAAATAAGGCATGGAAAGGTTGTATGAAAGGGATTTGTCATAAAACATTGACCTTCTTGCTGGCGTTCAAGTGACCCTCATTCTCCATGGGTTCGTTGGCTACTAAGAAGAAGTTACATCTGCATATACTCTATAATTTAATTGCAATCTATATTAAGCATTGTACTGTCTATTGATCCAATATCCCTTTCTTTTCTATAAAAATGAATCATAAGTATACTTTGACCCAGCATCAAGCATGAAATCAACACACTCATGCCCTTCCATATTGTCAAACAATGAAGGAAATGGGATCAATCCATTACTTTGTGAATGTAGTGGAAGACCAGGTCGATTCTGAGTATGACCTTGCTGCTGCTGCTGTTGCTGTTGCTGTTGCTCCTGTTGATACTGCTGATGGTTGACATTTGAGCTCCCTTGAATTGACGAGCCTTGATCAGTGATGTTGATGCCTGCACCAGTGATGCTGGCATCAACATCGTACAAACTTTGTTCCACACCAGTAGAGCCATTTGACGCATCATTGTAACTCCAATTCGAAAGCAAATTATTCTCCATTGACAGATTAGCGTCGTTTCTTAACGCAGCATGCTGGAGCCACATGTGATCAATGTAATTAATATTGAAGCTAGCTAACTCTGCAAGTGCTTCATCAGTCATGTGATTTGGAGTGCCCATGTTGGCTACATCGAGTGGGTTAGTTTGTGAATCTGGGGTTTCTTCTGGAACCAATCGTTGTGCTCCAGACAAGGAATTTTGAATATCGCCCAAGTTTGTTTTAACCACATCGGGCGTCGATGTGTTTCGACCATCTTCGAATGTCAAAGTCTTTTGCACAGCTTCTTGAAGTTGACCAATCAACTTATTGAATCTATTCAACTGAGCAGCAGTAAACTGAAATCCTCTGATACGTTTCAATTTTTGACTATGTTTTTCGTAGAACTCTTTTCCAGATATTGTACTGCAAAGGGTAAGCTGTGACTTTGAGATTCTCCAAGCGCAATAATAACGTTGGCCCATTCTTTCAAGCAAGAGGGTAATTAATTTGCTAGTCTGGGTGATTTTTTGAGACATTTCTTTCAATGTATTGAAATGATCATTGTATTGTTGATCTTCATTCATTTTGTGAGTATGGGTTTCAGACGTTTCTAATTGATATATTGCAAAGTTTACCCGAACCAAACACGAAAATACCATCTCATTTGATTTAAGCAACGCAAGCTGAACCAATGGGTTTAAGAACAACCCCACCGAGCTTAGATACCCATTTATTATATCCTCAATATAGGGCATGAGATCATTTAAAATTACCAAGAATATCTTCAGCAAGTAAAAGAACGATAGTTCTGTATCCATCAATTTCTCATAGTGCAAATATATATGGTAATAGAAAGAAGTGATGGGAATCTTCATTGTCAAGAACTTTTTCGCTTTTTCAATGTACATGAACCGTCTTATATCCTCTCTAGAATGCTTGGAATTGTCAATTTCCTCCTTCAATTGCGAATTTTGCAACACATTGAATCTAGACTGCCATATCTGTTCTACAACATCCAATTTATGAGTAATCTTGTTTAATTCAGCCCCATGCTTAATGTCCAACACATACCCAAGTAAATCCCTCACCAGGTCTCTATCTGGATCAATTATCCCAAAAGATTGAGTTATTACCGACTCCATCTCCACATCCTGTATATTGCTGTTTTTAGACATCAAAAATGGCTCTAAAACATCATAATACTTGAGATGAATACTAGTAGGATTGCCAACAGAAAGACAACAGACGATATCAGCAGCAATCAACGCTGCCCATATTTTACGACCCAAGTGGTTTATCTTTTCATCATTGCAAACATCCAACAAATCAGGCTCACGGTTTAAACCTAAGGATATAGCCATTTGAATAAGCAACGCAGTTCCAACTTGTGAGTCACCTCCATCAATTCCATCCCCTTCTTCAGGAGCAATGTTTCTGTAGAACCTCATGTATAAAATTGCCTGGAATACGCTAAGATTGGATTTTCTTCTAAAGTGAAAGCATTGAATGCACGAATTGGCCACATCAATACAAGACGAATTGATGGGGTTCTGGAAAAGAAATTTGGTCAAGGTCATATCTTGTGAATCAACGATGCTTCTGTTGGTGGAATCCTTGTTGGAATACAATGACAAGTATGTCATCCTCAAACAAATGAAGCAAAGGGCAATAGTCGCCAAGTCTAATTTCTTGCTAATGTTGACTTTAGTAAAAGGTTTATCTTCATAATCCACTTTCCCGACAATTTTTTGCAAGTCCTTTTTGAAGGAATCCTCGTCAATAAATGGGTAAAATGGGTACACGTTTTTGAAAAACAAATCAATCAAGTTCCAAAACACCCTTTTGGAAGGCAACATCGTCTTTATTTTTTCAATCAACTGTAACTCAGGGTTAATCTTTCCCTCAAAAATTGTCCTAGCAAGACTAATCAGGGTGAATGACATTTTGAAATCTGTCTGTTGTTTATTCGAAGCATTCCCATTCTTCTTTTGGTCGCCTTCACGAGGTTGTCCGTTATTGACAGCAATTCTTGCCAAAGAATTGTATGGCATCGTTTCGTCATAGCCTTCAATCTCCAAAAACTTGCGTCGAAAGTATTTATCCATGTTGGGTGAAACTCCTTCAGGGGTGCTCATCTGTGTATTCAAGATGACAATGCTCTCAGGAGTCAACGGCATTTGTCTCAAATTGATACTGCTAAAGTAACCCTTTGTGCTTAAATCCTTCCAGGCCAAGGATAATGCTGCATCTCGTTTCAACAATGCAATCCATGATAGCGGACCAAAGTTTACTCTTCTGATGTTACCTTTTATATGAAGAGGTGTGTACCCGGTATAAAAATTTAGTACATCATCTGAGCTCACTATAGGATTAGGTGCGATTGATGTCTCCGGAGGTGGAATTGGTTGTGCTCGTGCATAGCTTGGGCCAGTGGTTCTTGCAGCGGGTTCAGATTCCGATTCCGATTTTGTTTCAACATCCTCTTCCTTGTTGTTGTTTTGTTGTTCTATAATGCTTTCCAATTTTGCAATTTTAGCCTTCAATTGAGCCACTTCCAACTGCTCCAGCGAACCAGACAATGTCCCGTGATTCAGTTGTTTGTGATGGTGCTTGTCTTTTCCGGATGTTGCCCACCTAGTGTCATATACACAAGTATATCCGATATTTAATTTAACACAGGATGAGCATGGTGTCTTTCTGTCACACTTGATCTTCTTGCGTTTGCAGTTTGTACAAACAAACGTGGGTTTGTTTCTTTTGCGTACATTGTGTTCAGACATGGTTGATGGTGGTCATAGACTTGCCCTCAATATATCCTGATTGGAAAAGTTTAATATTGTCGTATAATATTCTTTAGTGTTCGATTTTTCAAAGTTCGAATAAGGCAGTAAACGACAGTCTATATAAATCATTTGATGTGAACTTCTTTTTCTCAAAATCTAGAACAAAGCCGTCATCTGTAAACTAAAGTTGCTTCAAGGATCACGGTTTAAATTGTTTAGATCGTTACGAAAAAGCCCTTTTCTTAAAAGAGTTGTGTGTGTGTGTGTGTGTGTGTGTGTGTGTGTGTGTGTGTGCATGTTATGCACGACGGTTATGAAACTAAAAATAACAATGTCCACTTTGACACACACTTGTTAAAAAAGCATATATACAGCTGACTAGAAACTTTTTTTGTGTGCTTTCCAATTTTGTTGTGACCTTCACATGCGGATTTATTGTCGGACTTAAAACCTAATCTAGAACTTTTGGAAGATTGAAAAAAACCAGAAGGGAAAGAGTAAATCCACACATTTAAGCAAACGTATTTGGACAATAAAAATCGGTTGTATAATAGGCTCGTAGCTCCGCTTTTATATGCACCATCGGCTTTAACGCAAAAACAAACAAAGCAGAAAGAAAATGTTAAAAGCTTCGCACCACAGGGTGTGGGTTACGACAAAAACCTTATCCATTCTTGGAATCAAATAGAGACCCTCGTTCTTAGCACGTTATTTGAACTTGACCTGCCACATCTGGTTTTTCTTGCCCAGTTATGCAATCTTGACAAGTTCATGCCGAAAACAGGACACACAATGTCAAGGCGCAGCTATGTTCTATTTGAGTTTCTTCACAATATGCTAACACAATAGACTCACGGCTATCTTTTTTTTTTTTCTCTTATTTCATATAACCGAATAACCCCGACTTTTTGTGACATCATAATACATGTTTTGACACTTTTTATATGGAAGCGAAAAACCCACACGCATGGCTCAAATCCAAATTTGTTATAAAATGAACAATAGAGTTTGCGTTACTTGCATGATACACAAATAGGTTCAAACTACGAGGATACGAAATGGTTGTGGCGGCGAATAGGATATTTTCGTTTCACTCTTTATAATGGTTAGAGGTTATAAAAGTTGAAGCACTGTTTCAAAAGCCTTTGCAAAACAAATAGCTGTGTAAGGAATGAATAAATAAATAAACGAATAAATAAATAAATAAACAAACAAATAACTCTGAACGCCCACATGAGCATCCATTGACGCCACAAAAGCGCTGGCAATAGTATATTGATGAAATTTGTGTGTTCAAGATACAACATGCTTTGAACTTCATCACAGAAAAGGGTGATACGAGAACCCAGACTCGTCGTCCACAAATTCATCACTATCTTCATATTCTTTGTTGCTTTTGAAAAGCGACGGAAGTGGCAACAAATCATGTCTCGGAGACGGCACGACGTTACTTAACTGCGAAGAAATCAGTTCCTTTTGCAAAAACAGCAGCTGCAACAACAGCAGTTGAACTGGAGCTTGACACGATGAGCCGATGGCCAGCCCTTCACCTGCTTTATTAGGCGAGCTCGCGACGCTAACGTCATTGCATGGTACCAAAGAAGAGCTATTGGTCATACTTCTTGAGCTTTCATCAGAGAATAAACTCGAGATTAAGCTATTCTCAAATGATTGTCTGGAATCTTGCTTCAGTGCCGCATGCAGTAGCCACATATGATCAATATAGTTGAAATTCTCATTCACCAAATCGTGTGGCATTTCTTCATTCAAATAAGCAAGTGGTGTCAATCCAGTTCCAGATAAAATACTGGATTCCAAGTCCAAGTTTGTATTTGCTTCTGTGAATTCCTTCTCTGGTGCCTCGTCATACAGATCCTCTTTGAGTGGTCCGAGCGTAGTCAAATCATCCGTATCATCGAATCTTAGCGTCTTCTGCAAAACTTTTTTCAAATCTGCAATCAAAAATGCGAAAGTATCCAACTGAGTAGATGTAAACTGAAATCCTTTTATTCTTTTCAATTGCAGTTTGTGCTTTTCATAAAACTCATCTTCAGTTAACACATTCAAAAAAGTGACTTGCGATTTTGAAATCCTCCACGCACAATAGTATCGCAGCCCCATTCTTTCAAGTAATTGACTAGCCAACTTTATTGTGTGTTTGAGATTGTCTGATAACTCTTTCAATTTGATGAAATGATCGCGATACTTCTCATCATCTGCCAACTTATCACTATGAACTCTGGAATTCTCCGTCAAGTAAACAATGGCATTGACGCGAGCAAAACATGAAAATAAAATTTGATTTGATTTGAGTAACCCAAGTTGCACAATGGGATTCAAAAACAATCCCATTGAGCTTAAATAACCATTGGCTATGTCTTCAATATACGGCATAACATCATTTGTAACAATTAACAACATTTTGGACAAATAGAAGAAGGAAAGCTCTGTATCCATCAGCTTCTCATAGTGCAAGTATAAGTGGTAATAGAAAGACGTAATGGCAACCTTTGTTTTTAAAAACTTTCTTGCCTTTTCAGTATACAAAAACTTTTGCACCCTTGACCGGGTGTGTTTTGATTGGAAAATTTCATCCTTTAATCGATGTTTCTGCAACACATTGAACTGTGTGTCCATCACTTTCTCAAGAACATGAAGATCATTGGTGATAATATTTACTTGGACTCCATCCCTCATATCCAAGACATAGCCCAACAAACGTTGCAATAGGTGTCTCTCAGGATCCTCCGAGCTAAATAGTTCAGTCACGGCAGCCTCCATGTCAACATCTTTAATACTGCTGTTTCTATCCGTCAAAATTGGCTGGGAGACATCATAATTCTTTGAATGTATACTGATTGGATTCCCTATTGCCAAGCAATGCTCAAAGTCAGCGGCAATCAACGCAGCCCACATTTTACGACCCAAGTGGTTTATCTTTTCATCATTGCAGACATCCAACAAATCAGGCTCGCGATTCAAGCCAAGCGAGTAAGCCATTTGTATGATCAAGCCTGTCCCAACTTGGGAATCGCCGCCATCAATGCCCTCGCTTTCCTCGGGAGCTATCTCTCTGTAGAATCTCATGTACAAAATTGCTTGGAAAACAATAAAGTTGGATTTTCTAGTGAACTGGAAACACTGGATGCAAGAGTTTGCAACGTCAATACTTGAAGAATTGATTGGATTTTGAAAAAGAAATTTAGTTGTAGTCATGTCTGGAGACTCGACAATCTTTCGATTAACAGCATCGCGGTTGGAATACAATGACAAATAAGTCATTCTCAAGCAAATAAAGCCTAGTGCAACTATCGCCAAATCTAACTTTTTGCAAATGTTCACTTTGGAGAAAGGCTTATTTTCGTAATCTACTTTGCCAAATATTCTTTGCAAATCATTTTTGAAAGACTCTTCGTCAACGAATGGGAAGAAAGGATAGACATTGCCAAAGAATAAATCAACAAGACTCCAAAAAACTTTTCTAGTGGGTAGAATGGTTTTGATCTTTTGGATCAATTGTAGTTCGGGGTTAATTTTTCCCTCAAATATTGTCCTTGCGAGGCTTATCAGTGTGAATGACATTTTGAAATCAGAAGGTTTATTCAAAGCAAATTCAGTTCTCTTGTTGCCAACTCTATCCTTGTCAAGCGGCTTCGTACCAATTTTTGCCAGAGAATTATATGGTACACTTTCATCATATCCTTCAACTTCTAAGTACTTGCGACGAAAAAACTTTTCCATGTTTGGAGACATTCCTTCAGAAGTAGTCATGTAAGTGTTTAATATTGCAATATTCTCCGGTGTCAATGGCAATTGTGTCAAATTAATTGATGGAAAGGATCCTCCATTACTAATTTCCCTCCACGAAAGGCACAACACAGGATCTCGTTTCAGCAAAGAAACCCACGACAATGGTCCAAAATTTACCCTTCGAATATTGCTTTTAGTGTATAAAGGGGTGTACCCGGTGTAAAAATTCAAAGTATCAGCAGGGTTTACAACTGGGTTGGCAGACACAGATGTCCTTGGAGGCGGTATTGGTTGTATACGAATATAAGGCTTGCTGGCGTTTTCATTTATAGTTTCCTTGTCTTTCTTGTCCCTTCGTAAAAGAACGTTTTCTAGCTCGTTAACTCTTGCTCTTAAATACTCCATTTCTTCCAAGTCGTGAATTGTCATTGATATCCTTTTGGAATTGGTGTTGTTCGGATCATGGTAATTACCTCCAGCCTTCCATGAGGTATCGTAAACACAAGTATACCCAATATTCAACTTGACACAGGATGAACATGGCGTTTTTCGGTCACATCTAATTTTCCTTCGTCTGCAATTTGTACAAACAAACGTTGGTTTATTTCTTTTGCGAATTCTCTTTTCAGACATTTGTTATGCATGGATAGTGAAGTGATGTAGTGAACTAAGGTTGTAAAGATTGTGCGTTGAGTGATGTTGAAAACAGCATCACTGAAGGGAATGGGCATGTAATATATAAGTATCATCAAACTTCATCAACAGCGTAGGTTTTCCACGGTTGAAGTTTTGAGTACCCTTTTTTGTGAGAGTGCGTAAGATGCCATGAGTTGAAGGTTCCACAAAATAAAGTCAAAGGCCACACCTGTCTATTGTTTTAAAATTTTTTTGGCAACTTACGTCACTCTATACCACATCTAATACGTGCTGAATCGAGGGAAAAAAGTGGTACTCCAAAGAGGATAGCTAAAAAGGAGCGTATTTGTTGTGATTTTTGTGTGACTATCTCGGATATAACTAATGGAGAGTTTTAATCCAGAATCGCAGTGATCTCTATTTTTAAATTAAACATAGATCAAAAAAAAAAAAAAAGAAATAATTCAAGGCGATATCAAAAGATTTGAAGGCAATTTATGAATGACAAATACTAAAATCTTACTTTTTATTGAATTGTGATTGAACGTTGAAGCGGAGAGGGGGAGGAGGTTATGAGTAAGAAAGGCAGAGAATCGGCATTAGGTGGATCTATCGTTCATCCCTTCGAGCAATTTGATTTATTCGCTATCAAGGAAAAATCTAGAACATGCAACATCATCTACTGTGTCAAGTCATTGGTTTGAAGTACCAAAGGAGTCTTGAAACAAGAATTCTCGGTGCTACATCCAGTGGTATGCATTGAGTCGGCTACTGCAGGCAGCTTTAGATTGTGGGGCTTAATCTGTTTAAGAGGCTAAAGTCAGGGCCCGATAAAACTTTGGGAATACTCATACAATTGTTGATCTATCGTCATCACACCTCTCCAACCTTCTAGTTTATGCGTGCATCGATGACCAATTCAATCTTCGCGTGGTCATCTATTACAAATATTTCCACATAGCCGTGACAAGTTGAGCTTATATTTTCACGTGCTCTGTTGAACCTCCCTAGTGGGTGACAAACTTACTCTTTATACTGCACGGCATCAAACGCTTTGAGATCGTTTTTTCAATTGGCAGCCATATACAATGTTTAGAAACTCACAGCTTTTGTGCTATTTTTTCATGACATCCAGTTTTGTGTAATGGAAAATCGGATTAATGTCCCAAAAGGGTCTACAAAATCTTTTGATTTTTCAAAACGAGACGGGAATAAAGGAGTTACCTCCGTTATACGTGAAAAAGCAGTAATGTTGCATTTCTATTGTTTTTATCTATTCGGTTACTATCATCGTGCGCGCGTGTTCCATCCATTTTGTTACTATCCATATCTTTTGAAAGTTACTACTTACTCTATATACTTCATTTCGCCGTGATATCTTTTATATACTTTTCGTATACAGCAATTGACTTTACTATTTCACTTCACCCCTTACAACAACATCTTAAAATTCGTTAATGTCAGCAAGCCATCAAGGTGTACACAAACACGTGCTTGGTATTCGACAAAACAGCAACATGACGCCCATTACACAAATATCATACAAAGCAAACTAGCAGTAAACTGCTAATCTAAGCTTTAACATGCCTTACTTGCCTTAAAATGTCACAAGTTTTCTAAACCAATAAAATCTTGTTGTTTATTAATCGCACATCTAAAGTAAATGGTGTCTATTACAACACGACTATTTACAACCGCTTCTTCTTACTCTCCATTCTTCTTTTTATGTGACTTCTCCCTGTTTCCTTTAGGCACTCTGGCCAACCAATACAAAAATGCCGACAAGAACACATTGATAAAAACAAACGCAATGACAAGCCCCAAATTCCTCCATCTTTGACTATATATAGCATTGATTGATTGCAAGTACTGATTGGTACTGCTAAGTTTGCAAAACTGACATCCATTTGTTTCCAAAAGATAACCACCAGCTTTGCTCATGTATGGTTGCATATACTCTGAACAAGATTTCCCTTTTGGGGGTACAATTGTTAACAACTCGACATCACTACAATGTACTGCAGTGTTTGCCAATCCTGTAGCTAACATACCTTGAACCAAATATGTGATAGGGTTTGCACGGTACATAAAGATCCAAAACCGTGGAAGCTGCTCGCCAGGTTTGATGACTCCGCAAAATGTTAAACACATTGTGAACAAAATAACACTGAGATTTGCTGCATTGTCTTCTAGTTCAAGAAATGAGATACATAATATTCCCATAAAGCTTGTGTATACGTAAAAGCAAATGATAAAGAGCCACATTAGGACCCCTCTTTGATCCACTGCATCAGTTGGCTCAGCATTGCGATATAAACCAACTGGATAATACCAGCAGAAAAAGGCAATAGTCCCAACAAATATCTGAAATGGCACCTCTGAAGTAAGCTGAGCAGTTATGAAAGTAAACCAATTAAACGTTCTCGATGGAGCTTCCCGTACCTCATACACATCCCTCTGCGCAATATATTGAGGGAGCAACTGATGAACCATTGTAGCAAACACAACGAAGAACATAAAAACCGAAAACATTTGATTTTGCAACCCTTGCAAAGTGTTATTTGCTTTAAAAAATGAAAACCCATTAAAAATAGCCGACGAGACAACTAAAAACACCTTTGCATAAATGTATCCTGGTAGTCTCCATTTCTGAACTATTGTTCTCCAACTGACGATAAGATACTGCTTCCACACAGGCGCGGCATAAGTGAATTTATCCTCTGGATCTTCATCTCTTGGTAACTTTGACAACTCAGTTTCCATATTGGCAATCTCTTTTCTCA
>OGTC01000293.1_pt1 | contig 17784 bp, 16 predicted proteins | sample 1574531 | NCBI WGS metagenome assembly OGTC01 (sample SAMN03295859, study PRJEB24534) | human gut metagenome | isolation source: fecal sample 2 from infant 9 | host: Homo sapiens | place: USA: Pittsburgh, PA | collected 2014-07 | reverse complement strand
GTTCAAAGCTGAGGGGTCACATGTTCAGGTACTCGACAGTAGAAACGACGAAGATACTACCCCTCCTACTACCATGGCTTCTGGTTTAATCATTTTTGAAACGAGTCTATCTCAAAACTTATGGCCGTTTCCGGGCATTACCATTTTCATTTCTTTTTCCAAACTTTTTTTTTCTGTGGGACCCGCATAATTTTTCACAAGTCCACAATCAACCCTAACTTGCCCTAACTTGTGAACAACCGGAACTTGAAGAGCTATTACTCCCCAATGAGCGAACCACGGTCCACATTAAAGATCCCACATGAGGTACACTTAAACAAACCAGTCGTAAGCGACGTCCCTAAAAACAATGCCCAAAAAGTGACAACATTGGGTGGCTTTATTGCCGGTGGTGTTGCCGCGTGTGGAGCAGTGACTTTTACCAATCCTATTGAGTTGGTTAAAACTAGAATGCAATTACAAGGTGAACTATCAAAGCTGAAAGGACAGGCGAAACTATATAAGAACCCACTCCAAGCTTTTGCAACAATTTACAAACATGAGGGAATCAAAGGATTACAACAAGGATTGATGTGTGGGTATTTTTACCAACTTGGCTTAAATGGATGCAGAATTGGGCTTTACGAACCTAGTCGATATTATCTCACAAAGATGTTTGCCCCTTCGAAAATCCAGAATGGCCATGTTCCACAAAATTTACTAATCAATGTCGTTGCTGGATTTGTGTCTGGGTCAGCTGGCGCTGTCTTAGCCTCTCCATTCTTCTTGGTCAAAACCAGAATGCAAACGTATTCTAAAACCGGTGCAGTGGGACAACAGACGTATTATAGTGGTGCATTAGATGGGTTGACGCTGATTTATAGAGCAGAAGGTTTCAAAGGATTATACAGAGGAGTTGACGCCGCCATTTTGAGAACTGGTGCTGGATCAGCAGCCCAATTACCAGTATACAACTTGACCAAGAATTTTGTATTGAAACATCACATTGCAAAGGACAACACCTTGCTATTGCATTTCATCAGTGCGTCAATGGCAGGTCTAGGCGTAGCAATAGTGATGAATCCATGGGATGTTGTATTGACAAGAATGTACAACCAGAAGGGGAACTTGTACAAGGGTCCTTTGGACTGCTTCAGAAAAACAATTTCTATTGAAGGTCCAATGGCCTTGTACAAAGGTTTCTGGGCTCAATTATTTAGAGTTGGACCTCATAGTATATTGACATTGATATTCATGGAACATTGCATGAAAGCTATGGTTAAGATTGAGCATAGATTAGGATTGGATCCTGTTTGAAAAGGAACTACCTGAAAGCTTATAGATTTTTATTTAATTCATAGAGATGATAGACAAGATTATTTGTTTAACGACGGACGCGCCTTTGTAGTGTTTATGGAACTGAAGCTTACCCACAAGCGACCCAGTGACCTCATAAAGAGATGGGGATTCTTCATCGCATGTTTCGGTTGGGGGTTTCACTCGTTGTCATCAGTATGTGTCACAAAGAAGAGGGAGCGCAAACCGGTGCAAAGAAAGAGAAAAAGAAGAAGAAAAAAAAATAATTACACAGTTTGAAATACAATTTCAAAACTCTAGCCAGAGACAAAAAAAGTTATTCAGTGGCTACACCTACAATCATCACCACTACTTGCACCCTCCTTACAGCATATATCAACCAAATCCTATAAGATTAGGTCCTGTTTGTTTCACTCACGATTGCAACATTTCCCATATATATTCCACTTATTTATTTTAAATCAGCACCTTTGTTTTTTTTTTTTTTTTTTAACGCCACTCACATTATAGGACCAGTTGAAATTTCGAAAAATATTGCAAATCTCCCTGGTTGAGAATCATTCATGAACCTTCAAGCCACATAAGTAACTACTCATAGTGAACAACAAATCATTTAGCATTGCATCAGTCACAGAATCTTTAGATGCGTGATTCTAACTACAGAGCCATTTCAAGCAATAAAGCAGCAGTCACAATAACAACAAGTCTTTATGATAGACGAGCGTTGGATGTTACATCAGATAAACCTTTAGTCAATTCGTTGAACTATCTCACATATTTGGTTAGCTCCTCGGCGAAAGTTCGCGAGACACTTTCTGTCGATGGGGGAATTGAGAGGTTAATCGAAATATTGCATGAGTGTCATAACTGTAGGCGATTCATCAATGAAAATGGAGATAAACAGGTGTTGATTGCTTGGAAATGGACGCTAGCTTTCCAATGTTTAGTACTTGTTGGAACTCGAGGCACTGAGAAAATTAGACAAAAAGTGGTGAGAGCAGGTATCTTGCCCATTATTGCAACTGTATTGGATAATTACTTGACATTACACGAGCAAGTGTTCTTGCATACGACTACTACTACTACTCTGCAGCAACAGCAGCAGCAACAGCCAGATCGACTGCACGATACGTTTTCGGAACCTATCCAACCATTGAACATTCAAAGTGAGCGCCGGTTTCAGACCAATTTTGACCCAGAAGAGCCAGATGGCTTCACAATAAATCCGTCGGTATTGCGAGATGATGCAAACAGAGAGGATATGCCCAACACTACCTTTGTGCCCATACCGAATAGTCTATATTATGATCAGTTTCTGACTACAGCGGCTGCATTTGAGTCCACATCAATCACAAATATTTCAACTGATAATCTTGTTTCTGGAGGTATTACTTTAGATAATATCAGCCATGAGGATGTTGAACACTCGAGTCTCGAGCATTTGTTTCGACTTCTTCGAGCCTCCTCATTTGCTGACAATCATGGAGATGACAGTATCAATAACAAGAAGTTTGTGCATAGCTTGCCGATTTATTCAGAAGTGAAACGAAACTTTATCGTTTTGAATATTTTGGGCAGACTTCGGGAGACGAGGGAAGCTGATGTGCTTGAAGAAGGATTTATCCATGATTGTGAATTCGATATGGATAGCAACCTCCACTTTTTGTCAGAGTTGTATACGCGCGATATGAGTATCAACAATAGCGCAGGACCCAAAACAGCAGTGCGATCATTTACAAAAACAGGAGTTGTTATACCAAAGGACGATGATATCGTGTGGTCTTTACAGCTATTAGCATACATTTCAAAGTATCCATACCTCAAAGAGGTTTTGCAAAACACGCATTTGGTTTTGGATATGAGTATACGTGATAAGCAATTGAAGATGTATTTGGAGAACCAAATCCGCTTAAAGGTCAAAAAGTCTCTTAGCATACACCCAAGGCCAACCATCAGGCCAAAATCAAGGAAACAAAGGATCGCTTGCTTGAAAAAGTTTAATCCAAGCGCATCAAACTCGCCTCAAATGATGACTCCTTTGAATGACGATAGATTGATCCTCAATGATGATAAATTTTCATTGTGTGACACGCGGTACGAAGACAGCGAAGCAATATGTCCTGTTCAATTTGGTGGAAACGCAGAAGAAGAAGAAGAAGAAAAAGAAGGTGTGGAAGAGGAGATTGAGAATGACGAAGATGACAATGACGAGGATGCGTGTAATGTTAAAAGCAATTCTGAGGAAGACTCGGAGGAGGTCTTTTCCGACTCGAGCGAAGGCACGTTCAGGGGTTCCACTGATCGGGTTAATGTTATGTCAGAGTTATTTGAAAAAGTTGTGGCTTGTGAGTCATTGAATAATGGCTTTCTACGCAAAATCAAACTCTATCAGTTAAACGAAAAGTTGAATCGGCTAGTTGATGAAGAAAGCCAGAAATTGTCAATTTCAATCGTTGAGCAACGAGAAAAGACAAAGAACTATCTCGAGCGCAAGTGGGATTATGAAGAGTACAAATACTTTGATATCGATGAATATGACGAAGACAAGGATGAATCGTTAAGAGAATACAAGAGAATCAATTTGTTTCCACTTGTTGAAAAGTTTACCTTTTTATCCGGTACTGATATGTACTATTGGTCAGGGGTTATCATGAGGAACTCTTGCCGTCGCAACGATCTCAAGGGAGGTGTTCGTCAATGTGGAAATTTGGATTGTGGAAAGTGGGAAAAGTATCCACGTGAATTTTCCAAATGCCGCCGATGTAAACGAACAAAGTATTGTTCTCGTGATTGCCAAATGAAAGCATGGCACTGCCATCGCAACTGGTGCATTCCTAGCTCTTCAAGTAGTAGCGCTAGTAACCAGACATCAACTTCAGCAACAGCTCATCAAAATACTCAAGATGATCCAACAGCTGCTGGACGAATGAATACACTATCTGATGATCCAGGAAGTCAAGAAGCTGGAAGCGAGGGAGCCAATGATGATGGGTAGGAATACGTTTATAAATTATAGCTAAATAGAATATATTGCATGCATTCGGAGGTCTGTTGAGATGTAGACGCCTGTTGGGGAAAATTGGGTATGGCTTGGTAGCAGCAAGATTGTTGTGTACAGTCGTACACCGTCGATGTACTACTTTATCAACCTTCACTAAAATGACAACCCTACCTTCTGAAACGGTACAAATACTAGAACAGACTTTGAAGCTTTACAATTTTATTGCAATTGATGAAATTGTCGTGTTTACAAACGAGCTACAGTATATAGGGGCATACGATAACAAAGAATATGAACAACAACAACAACAACAGCAGCAGCAGCAGCAACAGCAGCAACAGCAGCAACAGCAACAGCAACGCGAATTGTCCGACACAGAAATTAGCGAGTATCGAAACCTAATTGAAGCAATAGGCACAAAGGACAAGAAGTTGGTTAATTTCAATTCAGGACCCAACAAAAAGTACATCTGCCATGTTTTGGACAAATTTGTCGTGTTTTATCGATTAAGTCGAGATGATAGTGAGCAAATTAATACATAATAAGTGGCCTGATTGCATCAATACAGAAAAGCAAAGGAATGAGAGGGCAGAAAGTTTAATTTGCTTGATTCGTGTTGCAGGAGAAGGGGAATCGGGACCGGGAGAGTGACAGCTTATTGAATTATGTTAGCTCATTGAGCCGGTTAGAAATGGATTCAGGTACCACGAGTGATCTTTACTCAGCAGCTTGGAGTGTACACATCTATGACGGATGGCAGGAGAGGTGCACCCAATGTCGTTGTGAGCTAAAGCACAGGATCGGGTATCAGGTAGCGCGCACCAATCATCAAGTCGGAATTTTTGTCTTTGTCATTTTCCTTTAATCATCCGATTTACTTTCATCCTACTATAAATACACGTCATGGCCACGATGAATAGCTTAGCAAAGAGAAGTAACGAAACACGTTCTACCGTACTTCGAAGATATGCTCTTTTTGCCGCCATCGCCATTTCTTTATTCATTACGGGGAAGAAGCATATTGCATACAAGAAGGAGCAACGTCACAAATTGGAGAATGATTCAGATGTGAACAATTCCGATAATGAATTCAGTATCAGTATCAAAAGACCAGGGTTTCCTGAGAACAACCCAAACTTGAATTATGATGATGAGAAAAGGCAAAGTAAATATATTGGTAGTGGGTTTGCTTATAGCACAAGAAGACCAGGTGATAGGTTAAGTTTATATAATATCTTGAAGCAAAAATATTGGCCTGATGATAGAGAGAAAGAAGCTCAGTATTATTCGCCTGCTCCAGAGGATAAAGTAATCAAGTGAGATGTGAGTAGATGGCGAGGAGAATGTTGTCGTCCAATCTGTAAATACGTGAATTAAACATAGTGTATATACGAAAGTGAAATAAAATGGCGGTGCCTCAACAATCATTCATTAATCAAGTCGTTAAACGCAATCTCATAAACTGTGTTACTTTTCAAAAATAAGTCAAGACACCAACCACACAAGAAATTATCTTGCAATTCTTGTAAAATCATGATAACATTTGATTTAATTTGATCATCGTAATTGAAAAGGTTGATCAAAAGTAATTCAATTCCTTTGTTTTTATCAAATATCGTCAAGCTTCCACCATGAGCCGAGGAGCTTTGTAAACTAGTTGAGCTACTTGGTGGAATCAAATATGTAGTCAAAAGGAAAATTTCCAATGATTTCCCCGAAATCAAAAATTTCAAAATGTTGAACCAAACTTCACGTTCATTGATTTTAGAATTGGTATTAACCACTGAAATGTTGCTCAAGCTTTGCAAATGATAATGTAAATCAATCATTAAATTTAACTCATTGGACAAGTTTGGTAAAAGAAGATTATAAGTGAATTTACCCATGTATAATAAATCTTGGAATTTTTTCGAAATCAATTGATAACAAGACATTTCCAACAATTTTGTCGTATCACTTGACCAAAAATAACCAATTCCATCAAGCAAAAGGATCAAATCTTTATTGCTGGGGAATAAATCGCTATTGAAGTTTTTGGAACTGAGCAAAATTCGAACAATCTCATTGATATGACGACGAAAGATCAATTGAATTGTCGTCAAGTCATCATTATAGTTGAAAATTGACAATTGTAAGCTTGACAAGAATCTTGCATCTTCGGAAATGATGGAATTCTTGTATTCAGAAGTAACTTCAGTGGCTGAGGAATCAGCAATATTAGAACTGATAATTAACTCATTGGCATCTAAATCATACATGAGATCCCAGAGTTTATCATTGTGCTTGAAAAATGGGTTTATCGTACCAGCAATAAAACTATCACATTGTTCAAGTAAATCAATCTTGGACACATCAATTATAGGAAACACGTTATAGTTGGTTAAAATCCCACTCAAGATGCCGCCTCCAGTCACAATTTTCAAAATCAAGAGTATATGATCAATGATATAACCAGAACTATTATCATAACTGAGTACCAATATCTTTTTCCCAGTCAACACAGCATTAATCAAAATGATTATCGGTGGTGTTTGTAGTCCATAAACGGTCATTTCACTATTCAATAGGTCCCCTGATAACTTCGAGTTTAAAATATTGATCAAGTTTGGTTTAAAATTCAAATCGGTAGGGTTTAAATAGTCCCCAATTGTATCAGGCAAGTTCAATAGTGGCACTTTGATGGGGATATTCATCTTGTTGAAGTTGACAATCGAATTAAAACTCAAATCTTTTCGAATAAACAATGTATCATTGGGTATTCTATTTTTTCCAATACCAAGCACCTTATTTCTAAAGCTTTCATCGTAATAAATCTTGTCATTAATGGGTAGATCCAATACACTCGAAATCAAAATCTTTTTCACAATACTCAAGTCAGTGCTGCTGCCTCCAATATCGGATGGATCATGACTCATACTGAAATCTTTTTCATTCAAGCTGCGATAAAGCTCCTTAACAACGTCAAAATTATTATTATTAAAATACGAGTCTAAGCAAATCATCAATACCGGTTTGAAATTCTTGAAATAGGGGATTTTGGTAATTATGGATAAACTCTTGACTTGAGATCCTCGTTTATATTCATCATTGTGTAAATTCAACACTATAGTGTACAAGAAATACGGATCTGGTTCACAAGTGTTTTTATTGTACAAGTATTGGAAGTCACCAGTGATCATGTTTCGATATAGTAGGAAAAGGGTATAATCCTCACTGCGTTTGTGTATTTGATCAGGCAACATCAATTCAGGAAGGAAATATAAATTTTGCAAACCGGGGATTTCATGAGGATATTGGTACACCAAAGATGGACCTTTATCTATATGAAATTCTGCTGTTAGGATAAGTTCCAAGTTGGGCATGGTGCGTAGTGGGTGTAGCAGGAGTGGTGAGAGAAGGCAGTAACGAGGTCTGTCTTGGATGTCTCAGGTCTGGACCAAAATATGTTTGAAACTTTTCCACAGAATTGAATTTTCAGCAGCTTTTTTTTTTTTCTCGTGCTTTCTCTCTTTTAGTGTTGTGAAATGTTACAATAACAATATGAAGAAACATATTGTGATGAACTGGGTGGGTTCAGAATTTATAGAATCGATATCTAGCACTGTTGCTGGTAGCATTGCGACTACTACCACTAACATCATCAACTCTCGTTACGTTCCTCACCCTTCCCCCCTTTTTCGAAAAGGTGAACAAACATTTTAGCCCGAGTTTTGGGTCTCATTCTTGTATTTTAGAAAAACGACAAATCTACAATAGTGTCCCCCCATACTAAACTACAACAACATATTTGTGATAAAAATACACACTACGGCGAATGAAAACTCAAACGCAAAAACCTAACTCTCAAAATAATCCGCCATTTCTTGGTCTAATTCCTCAACGGTTTTCTTCTTTTGTTGGGGCTTCTTGGCTGGTTTCTTTGCCTTCTTCACCAACAACTTCTTTTTGTTCTCGATAGCCTTGGCTGCTTGTGCTTTTTGCACTGGTTTAGCAGCAATTCTAGCGGCAAGAGGTTTCTTAGTAGTATCGATAATCAATTCCAAGGATAATTTTCCCTTACCACCATCGATAGAAGCACCATGGTACTTTTCAACGGCCAAAGCGGCATTCTTGTTGGATTTGAAAATTACTGTGGCAACACCTTTAAATTGACCTCTTTCATTATAACTCAAGGCCACGGTTTGAACACCACCAACTTGTGATTGAAAAAATTCCTAAAATTGTTAGTCTTTTGTCTCAAAGTAGAAGTGAATATATAACATGGGAAAAAAAAAGAAAGAAAGAATGTAGACGTGTTGATCAAGAATATGAGAATCGAGTTTCTTGGACGTGTGGCTCCGTTTGAAATGTGCTGACATTGTTTGATTGCGGAATATCCCACATTGCATTTTTCAAATAGTGCAGTCAAGTAAAGTCTAGTAAAGTCTAGTGAAGTCAAGTGAAGTCAAGCGAAGTCAAATGGAACCGAGTGAAGCCTGCTGCGAAACCGATATATTGCTCGTAAAAAACACAGCATATTATCAACACAGTTTGATGACAAAAATGTAGCTAGTGGTCACGGATTTAAATGGCGCTGACCAAATGTTCCGTGCGAAAGTCGGTGTCGCAAAGTTGAACAGACGGTGCCAAAATTAACCAGTTGGTCTCAATACACAGTTTTTGTTCAATATTGACAACCTTTCGGCCAACTAGCCGCCTGGGGAGATTATCTCACCCAACTCTTGACTTGCCCTTCTTGAACTATCCGGCTATCGCGTTAGCCCGAACTGCCACTACACATGGTGCAGATACAGGTTTCGGAATGAAAGCAGTATTGTCGTCTACTAGCACTTTCGAAGGAAACGCAACGTCAAACCCTACCCGTCTAGATTCACAAATGAACCATTTCGGAGCTTCCTCGTTTGTATCATGATGAGATGCAACATCAATGACCTCGCACTGAACAGAAAACTTCCCCATGAACTCAACATCTCCCCTAAGAATCCACTCTATTCTTCTTTTCTATCTTTTTTTCTTTCCATTTTGTCATTTCCATTATACTAAACATACCCTAATATTGTCTTGCTTCAAGTCCTTTGGTAAACCAGTTACGTTGACTTTTGTAGCATACGACAAGTCAAATGCTGGAACAGCAGCAGCAGCAGCAGCGGCTGCAGCAGGTTTTGGACCATTTGGTCTTTTAAAAGTAGCAGTCTTTTTAGTCTTGTTTCCAACCAACTTTTTTCCAACTTTGTTTTGATTACCTTTAGCACCACCACCAATTTTAGCACCAGGTCTTCTTGATTTGAAAGATTTTTTTGAAGATGAAATGATATCATCTAATGATTTATCTAATGAGGCGGACATCTTTTTAGTAAGCAGCGATGTAGTCAGTTCTAAATAGTTTGATTTGGATTGATTGAATGAAGTTGATCAAATGGGAAAAAGGACTGGCAAGAATTTCAAAATTTAATTTTCGTTGTGTCACATTTCCTTCGCAAAAAAATGAAAAAAAAAGTAGCCACGCCTTAAGTTTGATTAACTATGTGTGCATGGATCTTTTTAGCTATGCTGGTTATACCGTACCGTACCATACCGTACCATACCATATTGTAACTTGTAATTGAATTAAATGAACTGAAGTATTGTTAAAGATGTACTGGTAACTGAATATAACATATTACATGAAGGTATATCCTCGAGAATTGTAGCTTCCCTTTCCCTTACGCACCAGTCAAATTTTATTAGGTCTTAGTGTTACTTGCTCAGTTTCTATAAAAACTCTCCGTCTCATAGCAACATCACCCAGCTCTGGGTATATATAGAAAGATGCATATATGAGCCTCACTAGTTTTTGAATTTCATGTTTACATTCAATCACAAGCTTCTCTTACTCTTCATTAGTTGCGAAAATGGCCACCATTGAAAAGGGTCGTGTACTTTATAAAGGCAAATTGACAAAAATGCAATTTTACTTCTTACACACCAACCGCAATACAAATAATCAAACTCGAAGTCACCACCCCCTCAAATAGGATCACACACATCTCTATTTGTTCGACCCAACCACAAATGTCCCAAAGAATTGCTGAAGTTATATCAAAGATTGCATTGCCTGCTGGTGTTGCATTCGCTTTGGCTCAATCATCCATGTACGATGTGCCTGGAGGGAAACGTGCTATCATCTTTGATCGTTTAAAAGGTGTGGAACAAACAGTTATAGGTGAAGGTACTCATTTCCTTGTTCCGTGGTTACAAAAAGCTGTCGTGTTTGATGTAAGGATCAAACCAAAAGTGATTACAACTACAACTGGGTCTAAAGATTTACAAAATGTTTCCATCACATTGCGTGTATTGACAAGGCCTGATGTTCCTAAGTTGCCCACAATTTACCAAACCTTGGGTTTAGATTATGATGAGAGGGTGTTGCCTGCAATTGGTAATGAAATATTGAAAGCAATTGTTGCTCAATTTGATGCTGCTGAATTAATCACCCAAAGAGAAGTTGTTTCAGCAAGGATTAGGCAAGAGTTGTCAAGAAGAGCTAACGAGTTCAACATTGAATTGGAGGATGTATCGATTACTCATATGACTTTTGGACGTGAATTCACAAAGGCGGTCGAGCAGAAACAAATTGCTCAACAGGATGCTGAAAGATCGAAATACTTGGTTGAAAAAGCAGAACAAGAAAAGAAAGCTAGTATCATTAGAGCTGAGGGAGAAGCAGAATCTGCAGATGTGGTGTCCAAGGCATTGGCCAAGGCAGGTGATGGTTTATTGATGATTAGAAGATTAGAAGCTTCCAAGGATATTGCTAGTACATTGGCTGGCTCCCCCAACATCACTTACTTGCCCAGCAATGGAGATGGTGGCGAAGGTGGCGCAGAAGGCGCTAAAAACTCCCTTTTGCTAAACTTGGGTCGCTAAGTTTCAGTTTCTATTTTTTTGGGTTGTAAATAGTCTATCGTGTTTCCTTTTATATTACATGCATTAAATATCCAATACTACCAACTCATCATCTATACCTGGTGTGGTGACACCCCCATTGATCAATGACTCGATATCGACAATCTCCTTGACGCAGCCGCTGGTGAGATTAATAATCTCGTCGTTTGCTTCACCCACAACAACATCATCTTCCACTCTAATACCAATCCCTTGAAAATGTTTGGGCCATCTGTCATCCTCTGGTATATACAAGCCTGGTTCAATAGTGATGACATTCCCCTCCACCAATTTCTCGAATCGAGATATTGAGGGCACGTCGTGCAAGTCCAACCCTAAATGGTGACCAATATAATGCGGATAGAGATATCGTGAAACATCAATTTTGCTCAAGTTTTGGAATCCAGTTATATTCTGCAACTCTGTTTTCAATGACGTAACTGAATACTCGTGAATATCATGTAACGAGTATCCCAAACTCTCATTACACAACTCAATACACTTTTTGTTTGTATTTAATACCGCTTCGTATAGGTCTCTTTGCGGCTCGCTAAACCCTTTTGTTGAATTTGGCCATGTCCTTGAAATGTCAGCACAGTACCCGCCTAGTTTACCACCAGCGTCAACAAAAACCAACTCATCACGATATAGTAAATCATCGTTTCTAGTATAATGAATTGTCAATGCATTTGAACCACTTGCAACAACAGGAATGTAAGCTTGTTTGTCACAGCCACCTCTGACAAATTGATATTCCAAATATTTGGCTAATGTCTTTTCAGTGGCAATCGGATCGGTAGACCCAACTTGCCCAATGGCTTTGTTAATTGCTCTACTTGAAATTTGTCCAGCGGCATGCATAACTTCAATTTCAGCTGGAGACTTAATTTTCCGCAAAGATGCAACAACTGAACTCAATGGGCTTACTGGTTTTCCCGAACCCAATATGATGTCATTCAAACCAGTCCATTTGTCACTACCACCACCACCAAAGTTGAAAAACGAGCTGAATGCAGACTTGTACTTTGGTTTCTCAGCATACTTGTTGTCGTAGTAGATCATTTTGCTGGATTGAACAAGCGACCTAATATAAGTGGATGCTTTACCAACATCTTCAACAGAATCAGCATTAAAAAACTCAACAGCACCGTCCAATCCAGTTTTTGCACCCTCCCATAATTCACGTTGTTCATTCTTTGGTGGTACCAACATATGTAGTACAACATCATCATCATTACCCTTGTTCCCTTTTTTCTCGAGCACCATGATTGAGTCTGGCTCTAACCAACCAGTTAAATAATAAAAGTCATTATCTTGTTGGAAATCGTAGAACACACTACCAGAGCTGAATTGTGTAGTGTTTCCGATTATAATAGCTAGGGAATTATCGGGAAGCTTCGAAGCTAGTCTCAGCCTTCTTTGGAAGTACTCGAGCGCTGATATCCCTGGTGTAAGATTGCCAGGTTTGGGTATAATGTGGGGCCTTGTTTCGTAAGTAGGTTGTCCTAGTTTTATGGCAGTTTTTGGTCTCGTGTTTAGAGATATACTCCGACGTGATATGAATTGAAATAGAATTCGTGACCTCATTGCTGACTCAACGTCGTGACTAATTGAAGTATAGGTGGTTTTTGTATCCTGGCACCTCTACGTATTAAATGCGTCCACGAAGTATTGACTATCGATCTTGTTGCAAATGTCGGTTGTAAAGCCTCCGTTACTTATTCAGTTGTTCTTTTTTTTTTTTTTTTTTTTTTTTTTTTTTTTCACTTCAATCGTTCTTCGTAAAGATCTTATATATAAACATGTGATCCGTGAAAATTTTTGGTGAGAAAGGTCATTAGAGAAGTTTCTAAAACCCGTCTGATCTGAGTCAGCTCCCAGGATCTGAAAGCTGGTCAGCGTATATTAATTGAAATCCCAAAATTAAGTACTTTATAAGATTATATTTTTGTGTACTTTTCTTCCGCCAGAAAATCTCAGTCAATCGAATTATACTCTTCAGCTCAAATAGATCAATGAATAGATACAATGACGTCGTTTGCATGGCTGGAACACAAAGGTTTTTGCATAGATCCTGGATACTCTCCATCAAAGGAACCATCCATCACGACCAATGGTATAGACGAGCTACCATGGGATAAGTACATCGTACAAGAAAATGTTGATGATAACCCCACAACCAAGAATGGACCTAACGAGCCCACAACAAATAAGAAATTGACTAAACTGGAGAAGCGTGAATTACGACAAAATAAAAAGGTAAATGTACAACGGAGGAAACAAATGCAGAGACAAATGGAATTGGATTCGAGCAACATTGCTATTGAAGCTACATTCAAGCCCTATTTAGCAAAGCAAGAACTCAAACAATTGTACGACAAAATCATCAAAAAGACAACCACAGCCAAATCAGGAGTCTCAGATTTCAAAGTTGCCCATTGTCATTCCATATCGGTGTATAAATCCGATTTGGAGCATATCCTACCCGGCGAATGGATCAACGATAACAATATATCCTTGATTTACGAGCTCATAAAAGAGACATTTATTGACCTGGGATCATGTCGACCATTTACCAACCAAATTCAGCTCCTATTCCCCAGTGTAGTTCAACTCGTGCAACATTTCCCAGCTTCCGATATTGAAAATCTTTTACCCATGGACGATTTGAAGAAACTGAAGTTTATATTTTTACCCATCAACATGATTGACGAGCCACTAGAAGAGTTGGATTTGGAAACAGCAAATAATGGTGACCATTGGGTATTGGGGATTCTTTCTCTTCTTGATGACAAGTTATACATTTATGATTCAATGAGGATTGATGATGACATCAAAGGTGATCAACAATTGCAGAACCTATGTAAAAAACTCGAGAGTTGTTCGAACTTGGTACGAGGGAAGATAAAAGTTGTTCAGTTGAGTTGTGATCAGCAACGAAATTTCGACGATTGCGGAGTATTTGTTGTAATGATTACTTGTTATCTTGTCAATCAATTTTGTTTCAGGGATGAAATATCGTTGGATTTGGCGCATGTCAAGTTTAACCCTCTAGATGCTAGGCTATCGTTGATGAAATTGATTTCAAATTTCGTTTCGTAGAAATGGAGCAATGCATTGAAATACATTGCGGAGGTGGGAATACTGCTACTATTGTACCGCATTGTTGGTGCATTGAGGTAACAATAAAGTAAGAGACGCCCCTGTTTGAAAAAACTGAGCAAGATAAGACAAAGGAAGAACCACAAAAAGACAATGGAGCTTGGATAGTTGAAGGTCTCAAAGATGACGACATTGATCAACCAATTATCTCATTCATCAATGGTACTGTTTAGAAAATGTAGAACTTCAATGGCATCGCACCAGTCAGCATCTTAAAAATAAGAGAAAGGGACAGAGAGAGTCCACAACAATAGAAATATATTGTTGAACCCATACTCCTTTTTTTTGATAAAGTTGCACTGCAACAATTTTTTTTTTTGGGGGGGGGGTTGTATGATTTCTTGAAAGTAGTATAGTAGTAGTGTCAGTAGCAGTGATTCAACGTTTGAAGGTATCAACGATATACCAGCGGCGACAATTGCAGTAGCAGTACAAACATCAAAGTAGTCCAGTTGTATTGTATCCGTGTTTCTCTTTTCTATCCATTCTCAGTCCCCAACTTCAACAAGCAAACAGCTTCACTACAAGATCAGACTGGCCAGATCATAAAATCGCAAATCCACCATTACCCTGCATCCATCGGAAACAAATTCGACAAAGTATTGAACAACAGCAAACAACACCAATTTAGCTTCATTATCCCCATTGACACTCATTTCTCGGTCGTTTTTCAATTATATGTTGCATGGCATTCATCGTTGCTCTAACACTTTCTAAACCTGAAACAGCTTGCACAACAGATCTTCCTCCAATTTTTTCTTTATCTCTTCTTCCAGTGTGAAGATGCTTTCCATAACTGTGACACGATAATACAATCAGAAGTATAGTCTCAAGTCCTTAGAATGTCGTTGGCGTGGGAAATTCATTTCAGAAGCAGGTCCAAGACAAAGTAGTTAGTTTTCAATGAAGGACGTTGATACTTTATCAGCTTTGAAAATCAGATTCTAGCTGTAGTAGTTGTATAAGGATAGTCTCATATTTCGGATTGTAGTAATAGCTTGTGCGACTATCGTTTAACACATTAACATGAGACAGAAAACTGAAACGAAAAAAAAAAAAAAAAAGAAGTGAAAGCCTGTTGACCTAGGTGTGTCTAGCAATTGCTCTACTATAAGCACGATGGTTCCAAGAATGTAGGCGTAGAGATGCTACAGACCCATCAACCCATTCACAAAGTGTATAATCACCTTCCACTCTATTTAAACAACTTTTGTAGCGACATACCTTCTTCATTATTCTTCGACATAACCTTTGCAACGGCCAACTCAAAATCTTCTTGTGTTACATGAATTCTTCTTTCTCTCAATGCATACATACCAGCTTCTGTACAGACACCCTTGACATCAGCACCAGAAGAACCATTCATCTTTTCAGCAATCTTCTTCAAATTGATTCCTCTAGTCAAATTCATTGATCTTGAGTGAATCCTTAATATATCGGTTCTTGCTTGTAATGTTGGTGCTGGAAACTCAATTTTTCTATCGATTCTTCCTGGTCTCAACAACGCAGGATCCAAAATGTCTAATCTGTTGGTTGCCATGATGATCTTGATATCTTTGGAACTTTCGAAACCATCCAATTGATTCAACAATTCCAACATAGTTCTTTGAACTTCTGAATCACCACCTGATGATCCCTCCACTCTAGAAGACCCTATAGAGTCAATTTCGTCCATGAAAATGATAGATGGTGCATGTTCTCTTGCCATTACGAAAAGTTCTCTAACCATTCTTGAACCTTCACCAATATACTTTTGCACCAATTCGGAACCCGACACTCTGATGAATTTACAATCAGTGTGATGTGCAACTGCTCTAGCCAATAAGGTCTTTCCCGTACCTGGTGGTCCATATAATATTACACCTTTTGGTTGTGCTATACCCAAACTTGAGAATAATTCGGGATACTTTACTGGTAGTTCAATAACTTCTTTGATCTCCTTAATTTGCTTGTCTAATCCACCAACCATGTCATAAGTTGAGTCAGGTACCTTTTCAACCATCATTAACGACACTAAGGGATCGACTTTGTTTGGTAGAATCTTGTACAAGTCATGGCTATCTGCTTTCAAACAAACCCTTATTGAAGGTGTCAACTTCTTGATATCAATGTCTTTAGTGACATTTACAATGTACTTACCTTCAGGGTGGATTTTAACCAACACCTTCTTTGTACCCATGACTTTGATAACTTCACCTACAAATGAGCCGGGTTCTTGCAACAATCTCAATTCATCCTTCAACTGTCTCACACTATTGTTTAACTTATTACGTTGTGCTTCCAATCGACGCAAATTCTGAGTTCTTTGCTGGATCTCAATCTCTGTGTCTTGAATTTGTTGTTCAAAGTAAGGTCTTATTCCTCCTTCATGTACATATGGTTTGTCAATTGTGGTGCTCATGGTTTATAAAATTGTGCTTTTGATGAATTGGCCAGACAAATGGTGAAAGTTGCCATCCAAAATTGGTTTCTGGTTCTGATCTTTTTTTTTCCTCACGACGTAAAAGTCGTGTGATTGTGGCGAAAGGAATTTTCAAAACTTTTGCGTTTGAAAGACGAATGAATTGGACAGAGAAAAAGCGTGTGAGTGATTAGTCGATTTTAAGGACAGTGAAACAAGCCATGTCTTTTAGAAGGTGAGACTGAATAGAACCAAGTAAGAGCTAAAAGAAACCACAATAGAAATGAGAGTTGCCAATTGTATGATATTTTTGACTGTTGCATGCTTAGCCCACACCTATCAATTATACTGCAAGTGCCAGTGCGATAATTCCAAAACCATCATCAATAAGGTGGATAAATGCAAACAGTGCACAAGAAAATTTTGTCTTGAGAAAGACCCAAACTTGTGTGAAGTGGAGCCGGACAAGGAAGGAGATTCTAATCGTCCTAACAAGCCCATCACAAATGACAATATTATTATTAGCTGTTACCAAGTGGAATCAACTAAAGACGCATTGATTGTATACACATTCCTATTGGTTATCCTTGGCTTGATGCTCAAGATACTCTATTCTTATGTCAAAGGTGGCTAGCCCTGACAGTAGGATCTGTTGGCGGGGTTATATTGCTGTTGTGGAATCTCATTGAGGATCTGAAGCGTATATATGGTGGTCTTTCAATTGAAATGAGGTCTTTGGTGACCACTTGCAATATTACAAAGAAGTAAAGGGGGCGGAATGAACAGCTTACAAAGAGTGTTAGTCTGTACAAGTATAAATATGTATCATTTGGCTCCAAGTTGGGTGCTATTGTTAAATGTAAACCCAATTAGAGTCTTCAAATTGTCTTGATAAAGTGTATTGTATGTTTAAGTGTTTAGTGTTTATACAAAAACGTGAACCATTCAATCTTTTACACAGACAAACACACACACACAGACACACAAATATATATATATA
>OGTC01000292.1_pt1 | contig 17896 bp, 9 predicted proteins | sample 1574531 | NCBI WGS metagenome assembly OGTC01 (sample SAMN03295859, study PRJEB24534) | human gut metagenome | isolation source: fecal sample 2 from infant 9 | host: Homo sapiens | place: USA: Pittsburgh, PA | collected 2014-07 | reverse complement strand
CAGCAGAACCAACAGCCGAATCATCATCTGAATCATCAACCGAGCCATCATCTGAAGCAGCATCAGAGTGGACAGCCGAATCAACAGCCGAATCATCAGCCGAATCATCATCTGAGCCATCATCTGAGCCATCATCTGAAGTAGCAACTACTGAGGTGGCATTCAAACCTACAACTGAAGCAGCGCTTGAATCTACAACTGCAACAGCATCTGAATCAACATTTGAACCCTTATCGGAGGCGCAAACTGAAATACTATATGAGCTCACGAGCGACTTCAGTACAGAGAGCGGTACTAACCACAGCACACACTCCAATGCTGGCTCGTCATACACATCTGACACAGAGGAGGAATCATCCTTGGTCTCGCTTACAGAGCAACTTTTCCAATCTTACAGTGAGTCGGTATTTGAATCGCAGGAAACAAGTGACAACGTGTGGGTCAGTGAATCCTCGGTAGAGTCCTTGTTTGAAACCTTAATTGAAACTTATGTATTGGGTTCAAACCTGAGTACATCAATAGCAGCCGTTGCAATCACCGAATCCTTTTCATTGGAAACTTCTGCTTCAGAAATCTCCCTGACGGAAAGCGAGCTTGTTGTTGAATTTTCGCTCGTGCCCTCACAGCTGGCTGGTAACACTTTAGAGACTACAACCGCAAGTGCATATACCACCTCTGAAACAGTTTCAAGCAATTCTGAAGCGTCGGTCGAATTTACTTTGGAATTCTCGTCTACATTATCCAGCCCAGAGTTGCTACAAGAATCGATTCACATTATATCGGAAACAGAATCAACAGATGAAGTATTATACCCATTAGAAGAGACCGCAAGTCTTTCCAATTTTGAATCATCAATGGAGTCAATTGCTGTTGGGCTGCATTCCTTATCGGGATCAAGTACAACTGAATCAAATACGGTATTGACTACAAGCTTGGAAAACAGTACTTCATATTCGATAATTAACCTGGGCGAAACTAGCGATGTCACCTATGTGCCTACCGATTCAACCACGGTTATTTCCAACTTATCTGAAGTATATGAGTCGACCTCAAATTTCAACTTGAGTGCACCCTCAGCTGAAGCTACATTAGGCGAATCTGTCGAGACTACATCAAGCGAATCCGTTGAAGCGTTTTTAAGCGAAACCAATGAAACCACATCAAGCAAAGCCGTTGAAACATCGTCAAGCGAATCAGCTGAAGTATCATCAAGCGAACGTATCGATGAATCATCACCCATTCACACATACACCAATCCCGTCAAAAGTACTACATATACAACTGTGGCTGCCATTACGCCCTTCATCGAGACCATTGAAATATCAAATTTGTCAACGAATATTGAAAGTTCAACCACGTTGTATGCAAATTCAAAAAATGATTCAACAGATATTGCATCTGGAAGTCAAACAACTTCATTGTCCATTGAAACGTCATCAGTTGCATCCTCATACTCAACTTACTTGAATTCAAGTACAATTAACTTTGTTGTGGAAACATCCCATTTCTCATCAGAGAAGAATTCCTACTCCAGTGTAACTTTAGAACAGCAGTCATTTGTAACAACTGATTCATCATCCGTGGTTCCTTTGGCTACAAACACTGAAGAGGACGTTTCACTCGGATCAAGCAATAGTTTGGAGAGTTTGACATCTGCCACCAAAAACACAATAGCAACGTATGTTTCATCTTCACCAGCTACCACGGTATCATATACAACCAGCCAAGAATCGAGCATGTTGCTGCTGTCTACAATTTCCTCATCAAGTGTTGCAAGATCATTGGTATCTAATGTAATGGTTGCTGAAACAAGTGCGGGTATTAAGAAGTCATATGCAACTGCAGTTACTGAGACTAGCTTGAGTTTTATCGAGGAACCATCAATTTCCCAATCAACTGATGAGCCTACATCCAGCGCAACTGTTGATTCATGGAGTACAGACAACTTAACCCATTCTTCAGCATCTACGAACCAAGAGTTGGCTGTGGCTAATGAGACTGATGATGTTACAACTAGCAACACAGAGTTTAGTGAAACTGATCTTACAAACACTTCAACGATTTCATTGTCAACGATTATACGTGATGAAACTATTCCAACCAGTACATCATCTGGTACAACGATGACTATTCAAATCGTTAGTACTTTAATTTCATCTACTGAGCAAACTCAATCAACCGATAAATCAAGTCAATCTGGTGAGTCAATTGAAAGCTCCCAAACTGCTGAATACGAACTGGTCTACGACGCTACTGAAACAATATCAATGCCATCACCATCATCCTTATCATCAGCATTATCCATGTCATCATCATCTTCATCGACTTCATCGACTTCATCGACTTCATCATTATCATTATCATCATCGTCATTGTCATCGTTTCCGCCAGCAGCAGTTGCTCAAACGTTTAACACATCAATGATTAGTTCAACTTCAACTTCAGCATCTTATACTGATCCACTGCCACCGGTGCTCAACCAGTATGTCGACGGGTCTAACCACTTGGTTCCTAGCGTTGTTGCACTACTCCTAATGGTCATTTAGTTACGCATAATTTGTCATTGGTAGAATACTTTATACACTTACATACATGTTTATAGAATATAATGTGTTTAATTACATTTCATCACCTTCCTTCACCTTTATTGGTTCTCTTGTATTTTTGGTTCTGGGCCACATTGAAGGCAAGCGAACAACTTGAAACCTAGGTTCAACGCATCGTTCAATAAACCAAGTGCGCAATCTATTTTCAACTAGAGTGGAAATTTTGGGTACATCTTGTAATTTGGCTCTTGAGCCAATTAACGATTTAACGACAAATTCTAATCGATAATCAGGGGAGAATGAAAACATCAAAGCTGTTCCATTACCGTTGTCATTGTCACTATCGTTATTTCTTTGATGTTGTTGAGAGCCATTCAGTTCAGGCTTGTTGTTGCTGCTGGTGTTGTTGTTGTTGATGTACTTCAGATCAACAAACTCCTGATCGTTTGTATTGATTAATGAAACAGTCAAACATCCGGAAAACCTCACCAAAGACACAGTTAACGCCACTGGTAAAACTGCAGTTAATGGTCGTGGATGATTCAATAGCAATCTAGTCTCAATGCCCAAAGTCAATGTGTCGGACAAATCAACATCAATTTTGGCTTCTAATCTCCCCGTATCTTCGTTGCTTTGTTTTATACGACAATTTGAAAAAATTGGAAAATCGTCGCCAATATCGATTTCAGTCAAGCTAATCTTGTCCATAAAATCTGGTAATGCACTCTGGTCGAGAAAATCTTTCAATGAATGGTATATATTATCAGCTAATAAAGCCTCAGTTCTGAAATGTGATATGGTTTGAGCTATAAGAACATTGAACCAATCGAGTGATTCGGGAGCGTGATTGTGAACGTCATAGTATGTTTTTTCCAAAATGGCTGAGACTTTAGCTCGATTACTCAATAATCGTTCATCTTCAGCTGATGCATCAGCTTCTTCCGGGTTGAGGTAAGAATTACGTTTGTTGTTGGCCTGTTTCTTATCTCGTTTGACAATTACACCAGATGCATCTCGAATAATGGTTTTCGATGGTGTGGTCGATGAATCAGCAAATACGAAAAACTTGATAAATATAACGACAATAAATATGACACTCAATTGACCAACAATCAAACCCTGTGTGAAACTCCAATGAGTGGTTTGCTGATGAAGTGGTAGATTGTGTAGGCTTTCCGGTTGTGCATGCTGGTATTGATGCTTTGATTGTTCTAGGATGTAAGCTTCATGCTGATGGCTCAAAATCTCTTGTTGTGCTTTCAATTGTTCCTGTAATTGTTGCAAAAGTTGTATTTGGGTGTCCTCTTTGGATATTTCCAGTCGCGAAGCCGGTAGTTCTACTGTTGAAAGGCTTGAAGGCATCCTTGGTTCGTACGTGAATCTGGTCAATCTCGTGATATCCCTCACCTTATAATTTTTTTTTCATCAACTGTGTAAATCGAAGATAATTGATTTCCCAAACTCTTTTTTATAATACAACACTAGTGAAAATTTACAACTATTAAAATATGCAAAAGATATACATAAGTACATGAAAGAGCAAGTCTGCCTCATTCAGATGAAGATTTCCCTTTTGAAGCTTTCTTCTTTGGTGTAGCCAGCGCAGTTTTTGGGGTACTTGAAGATTTCGATTTGGAACTTACCTCAGGCTTTGGAGTTGCTGATACTGCCTTCTTGGGGGTAGTCAGTGGGGCCTTTGCTGTACTTGACTTTGGTTTCACAGGAGTACTGGTCACGCTAGCAGAGCTACCAGTACTACTGCTTCTGCGTCTAGCTCTCCTCACGGGCTTAACCACAATCGGTTTGATCTCCTCCTCTTCAATCTCATCAGCATCCTCATCAAAAACATCATCATCCTCCTCATCATTGTCCCCCTGTATCCAAGAGAAAAATGCTTTTCCCGTTTTGTTTAACTCCTTGTTGGCATTTCCAATGTATTTTGACGCAAAATCAGACAAGGGACTCCCTTTTGTTGGTGAGTCTTCTTCTTCATCGGTTGTTAATGTTCTACTATCAAAAGAACCATTTTTAAGTCTCCTCTGCTTTGCTCCATTTTGGTGCGTTTCCAAATACTGCTTCACATTGAACTTACGACCACGCATAAATTCTCTAATTTCAAAATACAAATCTCTGCTAACATTGTTGATGTTTGTCTTGTTTCTCATCCAGTAGGTTCTAAAATCATTGATATGCTTCTTAAACTCAAGCTCGTTTTTCTTGAGCCAACTGACGTTCAAGTCTTCTCTAGTGGCACCTCTAGCAAAATTTCTCATCAAGTATTTATCATAATCACGAATAATTTTCGTTATAATGTCTGAAGTTGAAATACCTTCAGTTCTCTGCGTAGTTAAAAACATTCCCGCCTCCTTGATGGGCTTGTAAATGTCATCACTATCAGTACTAGCATATGGTAAATCATCATGGGCAACATAATCAATCTTGTGCTCTTTTAAAAACTGAGGGGTTACACACCATGGGGCATTGGGGATGACTTCGTCAACCCATTTACACTGCTTCAACGTTTCACATCGTTGTTTATCTGTTAACACCGTGAGACCTTTACGTTTATGGGTTTCGACATCAGACGGAATTCCGCACACTAACTCAACATTATCAAATGCCTTTTTGGCCTGCTCCAATTGCTTCATATGACCTAAATGAAATAAGTCAAACACACCGTCAGCATATACTCTGATTGGTCTACCTTCTGGTGGTAGATTGAAGCCATAACCTCTTGGTCTATATTTCCGAAGTTCAGATGGAAGTTGCTCGTCTAATTCCCTTTCACGTGCCTCGAATTCCTCTTCTTCCTTTGTTTTAATCTTTCTTCGTTTGTGATGAGGAGGATTACTCAAAGTATCTTCGTTGCTCTCGTCTTCCACATCAGTAGCATTCTCACTATCTGAAGTTGATTTAGTTGTGTCAGTATCGTCTTCACCTCTCTTTCTTTTGCGTTTAAATAATGATGATATTGATTCCATTGAGAGAGTCTTGGTTAGTGGAGAACCATTCAACTCATTTTCAATGGCTCGTTTTCTAGTTAATCTAACCATTATGAATGAGCAATGAACCAATTGCAATAAACTAAATCTTTAATGAAAAGAAGATCAACTGATTAGGTGCACTAAAAATGTACAAGAATTACAATTTTTCAGGAGGAAGGATATTTTTATGAGCGTTTAGAATGGAAAAACTAAACAACCCAACACAACAGCAAACATTATTAAAACGCAAAGTCATTTATACATTGAGTAATTATTTCGTTTTTCACTTTCATGACAATGGACCCGGGGTCACACCTCTTTCGGGCGAAGTAGTTTTAATTCTCTAGCTCTGGTTTTTCTTTTCCCCGACCTAAACTACTTCGCCTTCCATGAGTTACTGGGACCTAGTTTGTTCTCTTTCTCTTTCACTCGGCCATGGGATCCGAAAAATAACTCCGGTCATAACTGAACAAATTACATCATCATTCTAAAAACCAGAGCATTCACATACATACGGCATTTAACTAACTCAGTCTAAACAACCAAATGTCACGTATACATTCGATTTCAGACTTGAAATTTATAAAACCACCTACGCTACATTCTTGGCTAACAAAAAGTGCCTCACCTCATGGCTCCTTAGCAATAATAGACGTTCGAGAATCTGATTACGTAGGAGGGCATATCAAGGGCAGTTGGCATTTTCCAGCTGGTGATTTCTATACTTCATTACCAGAAATTTATAACAGAATTTACAACAACAAAATACATGACGTTGTATTCCATTGTATGTTATCGCAATCAAGAGGTCCTTCAGCAACTTTGAAATTTTTACGATCAATTGATGATATTGTTGATTCAAAAGTGAAGCTGTATTTGGAAAATGATGTTCATGTGTACGTTTTGAAAGGTGGATTTAATAGATGGCAAGGAGAGTATGGTAAAGATTCTAGTGTTACTGAAGATTATAATGCTGAATTATGGGAAATGGGACTATAAGATGTTGTTTTTGCATTGAACTTGGTGCCGGTGAGCCATGTGTATTCAAAGTGATGAGTCCAGCCAATTCTACAGAGAGACGAAATCGCTCATCGCGATACCCGTTTATCAATATATATGTGTTTTATAAAGTATACAGGTATAGTTCTATAAAATCTTTCAGCAAGCTCATTTCCTTAGCTCTCAAAAATCCTTTCATCTTGTAGATATCACCTCTAGATTAAGCTGTCAACATTTGGGTCAAAAGTACGACGAGCAAATGGATTTGTAGATTGATGTTGCAATGGTGGGATAGATTGTTGTTGCTGCGGCTGCTGTTGCCCGAAAAAAGAACCTCCTTGAGGTTGTGTATTTTGTTGACCAGTGACAATTCGTGCAAATGGATTTGTGTTTGACCGTTGCAATCCTGGACTCGATTGAGACTGTAATTGCATCTGTGGTTGAGTAAACTGCAGAGTAAATTGGGGCTGTTGATGTTGCTGCATAGCTGGAGCAGTTTGCACTTGCTGGGCTTTTTGCAAAAATGGGTTTGTATTTTGATGTTGTAATGGCAAAGGTGTTTGTTGTTGAAACTGCGTTGAGGTATATTGTGGTTGTTGCTGTTGCTGCAAGAATGGATTGGTACTTTGGGGTTGCAATGGTTGTTGCATAGGATTCGTTAGTTGAGGCTGTAATGTCGTTTGACTACCGTATCCCCCGAATCCAGTACCCGTATATGAAGTATGCATTGGTGACTGATAGGGTTGTCCTTGAATAATTGGAGGTAACGATAATCTGGATTGGTGACCAAAGGTGTGTTGTTGCTGTTGTTGCAATTGTTGTTGTTGTTGTTGCAACTGTTGTTGTTGCGCTTGCTGTTGCGCTTGTTCTTGCTGCTGTTGAGCCTGTAATTGTGCTTGTTGTTGCTGTTGAATCTGTAATTGTGCTTGTTGTTGCTGCTGAGCCTGTAATTGTTGTGCTTGTTGTTGCTGTTGAGCCTGTAATTGTGCTTGCTGCTGCTGTTGAGCTTGTTCTTGTTGCTGCTGTTGTTGAAGTTGATATGGATCAACTTGAGATTGTTGTGTGTATGCTTGAGCATAAACTGGTATAGCAATATTATTCCATGGGTTATAAGTTTGTTGAACCACCAAGGAAGCATGTCTATCAACCCCACTGGCACCACCGTTACTCAAAGTCTGTTGTGGAAGCTGTTGCTGGGAAAGCTCTTTTTGTTGTTGTTGTTGTTGTTGTTGTTGTTGTTGAGTCTGCTGAGGGGTTGTCTTCGTTTCATCTCTGTTACCAAAAATTGGTTTCTTCGGACTATCGGCATTCTGCTTATTTCCCTTTTCTGCTAAATATTGACGTCGATTAGCTTCAAAATTTGGATCATCCAAGTACTCCTCCAATGAGCTAGTTAACGCCGTTGGTGCATGTTTGATAGTAGGCACATGTAACTTAGTAGCATATTCAAGATGCTTGGCCACTCGTAAATAATCGATAACGTATTTTGTCTGGTCAACAAATTTCTTGTAAACTTTTAATGATCTTTCAGCATCATATTTCGACATTTCAAAGTAATGCTCCAAAATGTTGATCACGCCTTCATTGAGTTCCTGAAATAATGCCAATAAATCATTCACCAATAATCTAAAAGCAGTCAAAACTATGTCGTTGTTTATATCATTTTCCATAAAACTATTCTTGAGTAATGAATCAATTTGCTTCTGAACACTTTCAGTTTCTCTCAATAACCCCTTTTCGGTGGACAATGATCGTAATCTCCCACCTTCTTGCGTAGTGCTATTATTCGAACGTTCATCTCGTACATAATCAATTCCTGTGGCATCAAATTGTTTGACTCTGGTATGTAAGTACTTGGAATACTTCATGATTAATCGAACATCAGCATTGTAATTACCACTATTGTTGCTAGCAATATTACTCAGAGACAAATTCAACATTGAATGGCCCTGGTTAGCCAAATATCTCAATGCGACATCTTTGTCTCCTTCTCTAATCATAAGATGAATAACAATCAACGATTTGTAGACCACTGACCATGAATTATCACGTAGTCTCTGTTGTAACGTCCTCATAATCGTATTGAAATTGTCAGCAGATATAATTGAGTGGTCCATTGAAGTAGCCATCAATATCGGCTCAATATACTTAGGCTTTGGGGCAGCCACTTTAACCTTGGTCGCCCCCTTGACAATCTTCTCATAAGTGGTCATCTGGAGTGTATAATATAAGAGGCTCGGCTATGATTAAAATTGCGCTTAAGCCGTTGATGCAATGGTTAGTTGTGTGAATGAATTGTTTGAGTGGCTCGTTATATGAGATTGAGATTATATGTGGATATCAAGGTGTAGATCAATCGCAATTGTTGAGATCTGGCTTATTTTCAATAATGTTATTTGTATGCTCTCTGGGTTGTACGTGCAACTGGGTGTTGAACAATTTTTTGTTCTCTTGTTCTTCTATTTTTAATTTTTCGTCATTGAAGTCGGCGCTTTGTGGAAATCTCGGCGTTATTGGCTGAGTTGAGATACACAACAGAGACTAGGTGTACACCAACGAGATGGAATTAGGGATAACTTTTCCCCATGGTTCTATAGGGGTACTTCCTTTATTGTTTGTAGCTATTCACAGGGTATATATATTTATGTATATCATTAGTCGTTGTTGTACGTTTTGGTAATCTATCATCAATTCTAAAATCCCACACACCCCTTTTCCACACCTACATTATTTCGCTTTCATTCCACCTCTCTTCTCCAAGCACTCTTTGGCTTCATTAACTTTAGTAGCCAAATACGACGATCCACCTTTATCGGGGTGATTTGCCATCATTAATCTTCTATGTTGTTCCTTCAATTTCAATTTACTTAAATTAGTTTCTTTCAAGTTCAAAATTAACAATGCTTCCTTCGGTGTCATTTTGGTACCGAACCCGCCTCGATGGAATGCCTTACCATTGATACCTGGCTTGTTTGACTTGACTAATCCAGCAGCAAAATAGGCAACTGTTAATGCACCGAATCCTGTTATCCAAGGATGATCACCCATCCAGTTGACACCTTGGTCAAAGTACCATTCTACCGACCCTTCTGTAGCTTGTTTCTTTTGAAGTTGACCTGTGTAGTACGGTTGTTGTTGTACTTGATGTTGTTGTTGGTGATCAGTCTCACCAGGTATTGGAAGTATAGGTGCTTGTAAAGGTGCCATTATAAAAGTATGCAGTATAATATGTTAATGTGTAAATAGGAAAAGCTTAACCGTTCTTGTTTTGGTCTGATCTACTTTAGTAGTTGTTGGTGGCGGGTAGATGAAAATTTATCTTTCAAAAATCTTTCTATGAACACAAACGCCGAGACAAAATTATCATCACAGCCAAATTATTTTTTTTTTTTTGCATATTGAGCTCATCTCATCATTAAAGAAACTGTATTTACAATCCTTATCATTGGAAGTAATAGACTATTCGACAGGTGACGTTCATCTACTAACTCACTGCTAATTACATATACAAAATATAACCCAAGAAAACACTACACATATATATATTTGAACAATGAGAGTTTATCAGTGTCATTTTTGCTCATCACCAGTATACCCACTTCATGGAATAACATTTGTGCGTAACGATGCCAAAGAATTCAGATTCTGTCGTTCCAAATGTCACAAAGCTTTCAAACAACGTCGTAATCCACGTAAATTGAGATGGACCAAAGCTTTCAGAAAGGCTGCTGGTAAGGAATTGGTGGTTGATTCTACTTTAACTTTTGCTGCCAGAAGAAACGTTCCAGTTAGATATAACAGAGATCTTGTGGCTACTACATTGAAAGGTATGAGTAGAATAGAAGAGATTAGACAAAAGAGAGAACGTGCATTCTATAAGAATAGAATGAAGGACAATAAGGAAAGAGATTTTGCTTCTGATAAGAAATTAGTGGAAGAGAATCCAGAATTGTTGAGATTGAGAGAAGTTGAATTAAGAAGAAAGGCTGAGAAACGGGCATCTAAAGAGAACGCAATGGAAGAGGAAGAAGAAGAAGAAGATGTTGAGGAGGATGAAGAGATGGTTAGCGAAGATGAAGAAATGGAAAGTGAAAGTGAAAGTGAAGGTGAAGGTGAAGAAGAAACTGAAAAGGTTAAACAGAAAGTATTGTTGAAGAACAAGAGAAAGACAAGAAGATAATAACAGTGGTATTATACCACTTTGAAATTTTGTTTCAAGTTTACTTCTATAATGTGTATATCGGTATCAAGTGCATCATCCATTCGTCTTGTCCTATTCTGTCCCCACTTTATGATAAATCGAATCCAGACTCAGTATTTATAGCATAAAGCAACTTCTCCCTCATAATTTCTTTATTCTGATAATCAGGTAGTTTTAACAAATTGACACACGTTGAAGCTGTAGGCAATCTGGTCACATCTCTTCCAGAATTACGAATACCGAATTTAGGATTCAACACAGCAAATCCAAGCAAGGGAGCTCGACTAACTGAAGTGACAAATTTGATCAATTTCGATTTCTCTTCTGGTGTCATTTCATAAACAATCTCCCAAAAATACCGTACGCTTATATCCTGAGGTAAATATCCTCCATATTCAACGTTATTTTGCCAGTCAGTCACATCAACATCCTTCTTACCACCAGATATCAACATTTGCAATTCATAATAATCAAACATCATAAACCATTTACGTGGTATGATTGAAAATAGCCCCGATAGGAAAGCTTTCGATTGTGGCAATAATGATTGGTTTAATTTGAAATCGGCAAATTTGTGAAGATAAAATTGAATATTTGGCTTTGCTACAGAAATGGATTTCCCATCGGGTATCAATTCAAAACTATGAGTTGCGCCGTCTACTTTTTCATCAACGGCAAAACTCAAATCCAAATTGCGTAGCTCCACGTCAGTCATGTGGCTTAGCTTAATCAAGTTTTTAAACAATTCGGCATCAAAATAACTCAAATCATTGATGGTGTTCTTGAATCCATCCATACACCATTTGTTGATGAAAAAAGGCGCAAATGACACATCAATCAAGACATTCTCGTACAAGCATTTGCCCACACACATTCCCATAAATTGAATGTATTCTAATTTGCCTCTTGCGTCATAAACGTCGTGTCCAAGCTTCATCTTGAGGCATATCTCTTCATTTGGGTAAATTTGATTATCACGAGTTTCTTTGAATAACCCCTGAACTGGATCAAACCCTTCTTTAACAACACTGGTCAAAAATTCCTTGGTGATTCCACCCCCATCTATCCCTGCTTCCGGTCCATACTCATTGAAAAACTCCACTTGGATTCGATTCTTGAACAGATTTCCCATTTTGCTGAATGCCTCAAATGCATCTTGTAATAAATTTTGACGTCTAATTTCGGCTTTGACCCTCGGTTCCATAAAACCCCAATACGGTGAGCTATTTTGTCTATCAATTTCAATCAACTCTTGAAATATCTTGACTCGGTCATTGAACGGGATAAAGTAAGGGACATGTTTCAACAATGTGAGCATCTCTCGGTACGCATTAGGCATACTCTGTAAAAATGCTTCCCTTTCTCTATTGTCAACATTTTCATCGTTGAGATCTCCCATGTAATCCTCAACCACATAGCTGAGTAACTTGTCAAAATTATAACTGCGCTGAGTAGTTAGCCAGAAATCAGGAGGGAGAAATTTTAATCGTAGATTCTTCAAATACAATTGATCAACTAAGGAAAAAGTCTTTTGACGAAGGTATTTGGTACCCAAATCGGGCTTCATTGCAAAACAACTGCATAATGGTTTCAAAAAATTGCAAAAACCAGCCACAATCTCCTCATTTATCCCCGTTTGTGCAAATAATTCAGTATCATTTGAAATTATAAGCCAGTAAGAATAAACCTCTTCAAAAAACAACAAGCTGTCAAAAAAATCACCCGAACGAAATGCCTCTTCGTATCCTTCAAACGAAGCTCCTGAAAGTACTTCGGCGCGTTTAAGAAAATGGGCACAAGTTTTCAATATTTGCCTTGGCTCAACACATATCTGAGTCAAGACAAGTTGTTTCCATGAGGGTTGCAACGCAATGAGCTTCGAAAGTATCTCAAATGACACCGTGTGATTCTCTTGTACAAATTTAAGCACGTTTTGAAGGAAATTGGGAGTATACATTTGTTTCAATATTTTCATTTTAGCTGGTGGTAATACAATTGCACTCATACCTTTATCTCTCATGTCTTGCGATTCACTGTCGTCAGGGTAGTTATCCAAAACCATGGCTTGGTTGTACTTTAACAAACTATGAATCAATCGTAAATCTTGAATCGCAAACTCGCCGTCTCCATGGATTTGCAAGAAATTCACCACCATGTATAAAAGCCTATCCTTAACTGATTCATTTCCTTTTAGATACAGATCCATCTGGTGCTGCTTCTTGATGGTGAACTCTCGCAATACATTCAAATAGTATGGATTTGGTCCCGAATAAATGTCAAGTGCAAGAATTTGAAGGAGAAAAGGCTCAAATGCAAAGCGGTTTTTATTGAGTAGTGCATCGGCTACCCCGTATGCAAGATTGACAGCGGCAGTGGTTGTCTCTGGTTCTTGTCGTTCCGATTGTATGTAGGGGCATAATTCTGACAACAAGAGCGCAGATGCAAAGTGATACTTTTCAAACAATACCTTGATGACTTGAAACATCTTCCATTTGAGTTCTCTCTGTATCTTTTGAAGTGAAAGTCGACCGGATAGAAATTGACCAAGGTAGAACAAGGCAGCTTCGTTTTCGCTCAGGGGCTCTAACTGTGTTTCTTCTAGCTGTTGTAGTAGCTTCGATACCACTGTTGTTAATGTGCTCTGTCCCTTCTCTCCTTTTTGGGTAAACCATCGTACTAATATTGCAAACTGAGACACAAAGGTCCAGAAGTTATCCCCATCCTCCTTTATATCTTCATCAAGCCAATCTTGACATAATTTCTCAACTTCATGCTTCAATTTCGAGTAACTTCTGATTGAATTCTGTAACGTGATCGCCGATCTCTCTCGAAGTCGTTGTTGTTCTCGTTCTTCTCTATCCTTTCGTGACTGTTCCAAGAATGCATTGGTGCCGAATCCTAATCCTGTTCGTTTCTTTTCACCCAAATTGACATTGCGTCTTTTGGTCTCTCCAGTGAAATTGAACATCAGTTACGGAAAATAATGATGATGTAGACGTAGCTGTGGTGCACACTGTTGCGAGGAATCAAATGATGGCAAATAGAAAGATCTGATTTTGTACTAAAAGGTAGGGTAGGGAGGTAGGCCCGGAAGAAACTACGCGCGCACTACCAGGTTTTACCTAAACTCCACTCTATTTCTAATTCTATGATTTCATCAACTGAGCTAAATGACCTATAGATTCAACGAAATACAGCGGTACTAAATCCTCTTGACCACTGCCACTTGCGCTATCAATCAAGTTTTGTAAATCATTTGACTTAGTACCACCAGAAAGCACCAATAAACTACCACGTCCTTCACCCAAATTTCCATCATTACCAAACTTGATATCGGTGTATAAAGTATCCCCAATCATCAAAGTTCTGCCTCTATCAAACTGTTTATCTTCTAGTATTATGTTCAAGAATTGAGTACTTGGTTTACCTACATTGATAAAATCTCGATCAGCTGTATATGCCATGTAATTAACCACACTACCACCAGCAGGCAAAATCAACCCATGGGGTCCGGGATAAGTACGATCAATGTTGCATCCAACAAAAGGAATACTCTTGTTGTTGTGTAGCAAGTATTGTAAAGTCAGAGAAATTCTCATGTAATTGAACTCCTTGGTGGATCCAACGACTATGGCCTTAACTTCTGGGTCAACTTCCAAAATAGAGCTATCTATGTCCAAATAATTCAATTTGGGATCGTTACACCCTAATGTGACATACCCCATCTCTTGCAACTCCTCTTCGATCCCATGGTCTCCCAAAATCCATATTTTGGACCCTATTGGAATCTTCAACTGATCTCGTACTTCCAATGCCGCCGAGTAACAAGTAGGGTATAGCATATCTTTCGTGATGTTGGGAATACCTAATTTGGCAAATTTTCGTAAATACGTATTACGTGAATTGGAAGAGTTATTCGTAACGAATGCAAACTTTTTATTGTTGTCAACTAGTAATTGAATGAAGTCAGCAGCTCCAGGGATTAATGTTTCGCCCAACCATACGACTCCATCACAATCGAATAGAAAATTGTCATATCTGTGAATGATATGTTGTAAAGCATCTTTCGTTGATATATATAGTGGGTTTGTCTTTCTAGTCATTCGTTTGGCCGTTGATTTATTGATCAGACGCAATGGGGATTTTTCGTTTCATTTTCATGACATTCATTTGCATTTTACTCAATACACTGTGATTCTACATACAAAGTAACTCTCTCATTTCTCATCAACTCGATTCAAATCCAAGTCATCTTCATGACCATGTCGATACTTTTCAGGCAAATACAATTGATCAAATTTTTGCATCCTCTTTTTCCACCATTTCCGTGAATCTTTGCGATTAATTTCTTCCAAATACAAGTCATCTTCATCAACATGTTCTCCATCGTGATCTTCCATATTGCCCATTTCAACACTAGTTTTGTGCTCTGCTTCTTCATTGAACTCGTCAAAGTCTCCGTGTAAATCGGCCTCTTTGGGGGATTTGATCATAGTCATGCACACTTCATCACCATTATTTCGTTGCAAAATATACCTACTACCCAAACTCAAATCTTTCAATACAATTTCCCTCGTTCTTCCCAACGATTCAATATCACCAACTCGATCCATAGTGTCGGCTAATAATTCATCGAAATGCGGCTGAGATGCAATTTCGTGAAATGCTCTCATCATGGGTACGGAGTCTGCCCTAACTCGAGACTCTGAGTCGATTGTAAAGATGTTTAAATTATCGTATCGTTGAATGTAGTCAGCACGTGTCATAATTTGGCGCGCTCGCCAAAGTGGTAATTCCGGTAGGTGGTGTTCGGTGAAATCTCGAGATTTCTCACTTGTAATCAATGTATTCATCCTACTGCGGTCCATTTCGACAAATTCTCTCATAAGTAGCATGGCACTGCTGGAAAATTTCCCACTTTCCATTACATCATCATCCATATCCAGGCCTAGCAATCCACATTGATTGAGAAACCACGTTTTCTCACGATCAATAATCTCATGACATGCTTTTATAATGTCATTATGACGAGCCACTTGAGTGATATGTTGTGGTCGGCCACCGATTAAATCGTACACTGCATTACACATGTCATCTTTCAAGACTTTGTCCAGTGGAAAATACCGGTGACGAATGAATTTAAGTGCATTAACAGTCTCATATCGATTAAAATCACGTACATTGATTAGCTCCAACCGGGTGCCCAATTGTTTTAATTTTTCATAAACCCAATAATCGTCACTATTGAATATCATTGTGAGCAACCCCAGGCCACTAAGAGATTCGGCTTTTTGCTGCAACAATTCCAACAATTTAACCCCTTCTTCATTCTCCTTTATCAAATGAGCATTATTGATAATCATGATTAATGGTCGTCTAATCTTGCCTACTCGTTGAATCGCCAATTCTTCTAATTTACCAAACGCTCGCTCAATATCTAAAAGAGCTGTAGTGTCTCTTGGTCCTCTTATTGAAAATAATGAACCAATGTAATCTTCATTAAAGGTAAAATTCAATGCTTTCCCCAATCGAATACGGAAAATCTCTGGATCCGCATGTGCATCAAAGATGGTTACATTGTACCCATCAACTTTCTTCATTGCTTCCATAATCAATGACGTTTTACCAGTGCCCTTTTCCCCAATAATGAGAAAATAACGACCAATGATCTTGCCGGCAACGATTTCGTCAAGTAATTTCTGTTGTGGTCGTTCAACCCAATGAGCATTAATGAAATGGTCATTACTATCATCGTGTGTTCTTGTGTGCATCTTTATCTGAGCAGAAGGGTCACCTTTTTCGAAAGCTTGATTCATTTTCGATAATACATGATCATTATAAAATCGATGGTACAAGAATCCAGCCAATCCCAAGACCCCAACTGATGAAATGGTTATCCCGATAGTTTCGAGGCATTTGGTGATGAAAGATTTGAATCGGTCAAAAGCGGACTCCTTGTCGTTGTTGCTGTTGTTACTTTGTTTTCTTTTATTGTCGTTCTCATTGTCATCTTTAAGTTCATCGACAAATTGTTCAAGTATTTGGTGAATCTTTACCGGGTGAGTAGTACGAAATTGCCGCTGGAGGTAGAGTGCGGGTGGAAGCCTATACACGCGAGGTCGTATGCTTCTCGTGATGACACTGAGCATTGTAAGGTGGCGGCAGAACTCGCGTCTCAGCTAGTTGTGAAATATAAAACTTGAAATTTTCAAATGGTTGGCGAAGAACTACGGCTGTGCAGATGCACAAAAGGTAAATTTTTACATCCAGTGACGGAAATATTTGCTAGAAGTGATAAGTTGGACATATAAAGTAGTGGAGCATTTAATTGTTACACGGTAGTTGTCTTATTCGGAGACTATATGTATCTGCTCGCACACGTGATTATCACGCTTCTTCTGTATTAAGAAATGTGCTTCATGACACCAGAAACCCTTCATTTTCTAAACATTCTTAATGCCACTCAAAGTGGCAGCAACCATACATCTTTATATTTTAGAACTAGATAATTCATCTCATTGCTTGGGAAGCCTATCTCATATTGCAGAATGCTCTATATCACAGATTTTACCAGAATGGATGTTGGAAATATGTGCACTTCTTTTCATTCAAATTGTCGGTTCCATCGTCACCATTGATACCGTTTTCCATCACTTCATCAAGAAATGAGTCTTTGCTATTTTGGATTTGATGCTGCTGTTGTTGTTCTTGTCGCTGTAGTTGCATCAGTGCATCCATCATCATTCGTATCGTCTTTTGGTGTACTTCGGAATGAATTCTGCTCAATTGTACTCGTTTAGCAATTGGTGAGGACATTGCAGTAGGGTACAGCTGCGATGAGGACAGTGATGGCGGCAGTGTACTGCCATGGGAATAACAGGGTGATTTTGATGGTGATGAGTTAAATTGAGATGAAAGGGGGGTGAAATGATAGTTTGGTGATGAGGAAGGGGAAGCAAGAGGTCGAGAATCTTCTTCGAGTTGTCTTTTTCGACTCATTGGTACAGTGCAGTGATAATGGATAGTGACGTTACCAGTAGTTGTTGGCAATGACAATGGCAATGGAATGTGCTGATTGTTTTGGTTTTTAGAAAACATGAGTTTACGCGTTTTCCTGGCAGCCGCATACTTCCCAATCAAGCAGTGGACGAGAAGATTTTTTAGAC
>OGTC01000289.1_pt1 | contig 18197 bp, 7 predicted proteins | sample 1574531 | NCBI WGS metagenome assembly OGTC01 (sample SAMN03295859, study PRJEB24534) | human gut metagenome | isolation source: fecal sample 2 from infant 9 | host: Homo sapiens | place: USA: Pittsburgh, PA | collected 2014-07 | reverse complement strand
CTTTAGAAGATTTGATGGATCGTGGAATGGAAATCGCAGACTTTCTCGTTCCACAAGAGAAAACAGAAGAATTTTTCTATGCAATCTTGGATGAGCTAGAGATGCCAGATAGCTTCTTGGATACAGGTATGCTCAGCTTCCGAGTGACTCCAAAGCCTGATAAGGTTGATGTTTTTGTGACAAAATCTAAGATCGACCAGAATTTAGATTTTGACGATTTGGCAGATCTTCCTGATATGGATGAGTTGGCTAAAATGTCTCCAGATGAGTTTTTAAAAACCTTGGAGAAAACCATGGCAGAAAAAACTAAAGATGATATTGAAGCTATTCAATCTTTAGAACAGGTTGAAAAGGAAGAAGAAGCAGCGCTTGATGAAGCCCTAGAAGTAGAAGAAGGAAAAAGAGAGCCTTATATCTACTACATCTTACATTTTGACGATTTATCTAGTTTGGTTTCTTTTGCCAAAACGGTTGACTACCAAATGGAAACTTCAGAACTCTACAAGATGAATGATCAGTACTATCTGACAGTCTTAGTTGATGTAGAAGATCAACCTAACCTTTATCCAGCTTGGTTGTTGGCACGTATGCGAGAATTTGCGGATGATAGTGATATCAGTCGTTCTGTCCTACAAGAATATGGGCAACTACTCATCAATCATGATGCTGTCCAAGGACTCCAAAAAGTTTAATCTAGAAAAAGAGGTTGGGACAAAAGATCCCGACCTCACTTTTTATTAGCAATCAAACTTTGACGCGGTAGCTGATTGAACTTTTTGTTCGTCTTTTAGACTCCAAAAATCTCCTAATCATCCTCGCGGGGCTAGGACTACGAAATCGAGACTTTGTCTATCGATTTCTGTCCCACCGCCTTTTGTTATCTTTTCTGTAAAATCTAGTTTTTAAAATCTTGGATACAGTTTGTATCAAAAAAACAGACATATTATAATTTAAGGATAAAATTAAAGTTTTAGCATAATTTCATGAAAATTTTCTGAATCATCATCTGAAGCTACAAGTATGAAAAAGTACCTAAAAAATAAGCAAAGTAGTAGCTTTAATAGAAGAAATGGGGTAGAATGGTAGAAGTTGCTTTTCGGTAGTTTATAATCGAATTGACTGACAAATCTTTTAGGTGTAAATGTTGTTACATCAACGATTTTACTAAACTATTATATTTTTTTTGTTTTCAAAGTATAATTTTATCTTATATTTGAAACTAGATGAATTTGAATCAGTTTTTAAAAAGAGACCTCATATAGTTTTTGAATCCTAGCAAATGGTATTCCTATGCCTTCTAATCTTGCTAAAATTGATGAAAAACGATATGATAGAATGAAAAAAAGCGAGGTGAAAAATGGACCAAAGACGGATTCAAACAGAAACACAGCAGATACTTGAAGATGTATTAGACAAGGCTTCTTTACAGGAGGGAGCATTATTTGTCTTGGGTTTGTCTTCGAGTGAAGTGCTGGGAGGACACATCGGAAAAGATTCGAGTCAGGAAATCGGTGAACTTATTGTCAAGACTATGTTGGAACTGTTGACGGCTAAGGGAATTCACCTGGCTGTTCAAGGTTGTGAACATGTCAATCGGGCTTTAGTTGTTGAACGAGAAGTAGCTATAAAACATCAGTTGGAGATTGTGAGTGTACTCCCGACCTTACATGCAGGAGGTTCTGGTCAGTTGGCCGCCTTCCGCTATATGAAGGATCCTGTGGAGGTCGAATTTATCAGGGCAGATGCTGGTCTAGACATTGGTGATACAGCTATCGGTATGCATATCAAACATGTTCAGGTACCCATTCGACCAGTCTTAAGAGAGATTGGTCAGGCTCATGTGACAGCACTTGCTAGTCGACCAAAACTCATTGGAGGGGCGCGTGCTCAATATCCAATAGATCATATTAGGAAGATATAAAATGAATACTAGAAAAATGCAGTTTGAGAGAGTCATCAAATACTCTATTCGGAAGTTCTCGGTTGGTGTCGGTTCTGCGGTTATCGGGACATTTCTTTTGGGGGCAAATAACTTTTTAGTTGAAACTGTTTCAGCTAACGAAGTGGCAACACCCAACCAAGTTCATTACCGTTATTTGGCTGAACAAGAATTGACAGAAGCAGAAAAAGCTTTGATCCATCACGAACTCCCTTCTGATTTAAAACAAGATGATGTTGTCTATCTTGTTTACAGAAAGAAGGAAGTGAATTCTCAACAATTGCCAAACACTGGAAGCAAGGAGTTAGCACTGGCAACTCTTGGATTTGCAACAGCGTCTATGGTTGTTGTGGTGATGTCTAAAAAACACCGTAATAAAATGCTTGGCCTTCTCTTTATCGGAGCTCTAGGTGGTAGTTACTTTATCCCTCAGTCAGCTCAAGCCTTTGAGAATAAAATCTTGGTGTCCTACAATCAAACGATTGCAGCAAGTAGTCAAGAGGATTTGGCAAAAGGTGTCATTCAAATCGAAGGATACGAATACGTCGGTTACTTTAAAGCATCAGACTTCCAAGAACAACCAGAGCAAATGACGACTGCTAAGGGAACTCAAGAAGAAGGTCATGAAGGTGAATCTTTGGTTCAGCCAGAATTGCCAGCCTACACGGGAGAGATTACAGCCAAAGGTACTCAAGAAGAGGGCCACCAAGGCGAATCCCTAGTTCAGCCAGAATTGCCAGCCTACACGGGAGAGATTAGTGCCAAAGGAACGCAAGAAGAGGGTCACGAAGGCGAATCCTTGGTTCAGCCAGAATTGCCAGCCTACACGGGTGAGATTACAGCCAAAGGAACGCAAGAAGAAGGTCACGAAGGCGAATCCCTAGTTCAGCCAGAATTGCCAGCCTACACGGGTGAGATTAGTGCCAAAGGAACGCAAGAAGAAGGCCACCAAGGTGAATCCTTAGTTCAGCCAGAATTGCCAGCTTACACCGGCGAGATTACAGCCAAAGGAACTCAAGAAGAGGGCCACCAAGGTGAGTCTCTAGTTCAACCAGAAACCCCAGCTTACACCGGCGAGATTACAGCAAAAGGAACTCAAGAAGAAGGCCACGAAGGCGAAGCCTTAGTTCAACCAGAAACCCCAGCCTACACCGGCGAGATTAGCGCAAAAGGAACTCAAGAAGAAGGCCACGAAGGCGAAGCCTTAGTTCAACCAGAAACCCCAGCCTACACCGGCGAGATTAGCGCAAAAGGCACGCAAGAAGAGGGGTACCAAGGTGAATCCTTGGTTCAGCCAGAGTTGCCAGCCTACACTGGAGAGATTACAGCCAAAGGTACTCAAGAAGAGGGCCACCAAGGTGAATCCTTAGTTCAGCCAGAATTGCCAGCTTACACCGGCGAGATTATAGCCAAAGGTACCCAAGAAGAAGGTCACGAAGGCGAATCCCTAGTTCAGCCAGAATTACCAGAGTATACAGTAGCTGAAGCAACTGTCACAGAAACTGAAACTGTAGAAGTCCCATATACAAGAGAGTATGTAAATGACGATACTCGCTACACTGACGAAGAAACAGTGATTCAAAATGGTCAAGCAGGAAGTCAGCTGATTCATCGTGTCTATAAGACAGTCAATGGCCAAAAAGTTGGGGACCCAATCAGCACGAGTACAGAAACTGTTAAGGCTCCAGTAAACGAAAAAATTAGTCGTGGTACAAAGGCTATTGAAGGTCAAGTAGAAGAAGTTTCATTTGAAGAAATTCCTTTCGAGACAAGAACTGAAGTAGACAGCACTCTTCCGAAGGGGACAGAAGTTGTTGCTCAAGCTGGTCAAAACGGTAAGAAAAAGATTACCAAAGTCTATAAGACTCATAAGGGCGTGAAAACTGCAGATGCTCCAACGATTTCAGAGGAAGTTGTTGAAGCAGTTCAAGATCGTATCATCAAAAAAGGTGATCAAATCCTTACTGAGCCAACGTTGACCCTCACTCATATAGATAAAGAAGAATTAGAGCGTAGTGCTAAGGTTCGTTACCAATTGGTAAAACCAACAGGTGTAACCATTAAATCTCTTGAAGTTGTCTTGAAAGACGGAGACACTAGCCTTCAAACAGTCAACATGTCTGAGGGAGATTTGACTGCTAATCTTACAGACTTGAAATACTACAAGGACTACAAGATTGCGACCAAGATGGTTTACGATCGTGGAAATGGGAACGAAGAAGTTGTTCTCACGGAAGAACCACTGCGACTTGATCTCAAAAAAGTCGAAGTCAAAAACATCAAGGAAACCAGCCTTATCAGTGTTGATGACCAAGGTGTAGAGACTGATAATAGTCTATTGTCAGCTAAACCATCAGATGTTAAACCTTATTACTTGAAAGTGACAACTCATGATAACAAGGTGACAAAACTTGCTGTTGATAAGATTGAAGAAGTCACAGTTGATGGTAAAGCATTGTTCAAAGTGACTGCTAAAGCACCAGACCTAGTTCAACGTAATGCAGATAATCAGTTTACAGAGGAATATGTCCATTACTTTGCTAAACCAAAAGCCCATGAAGGTGATGTTTACTATGATTTCAATGATCTTGTAAAAGCAATGCAGGCCAATCCTACTGGTACCTTTAAGCTTGGTAGCAGTATGAATGCAAGTAACGTTCAACCAGCTGGCAAGTCTTATGTAACCAATGCCTTCAAGGGAACATTGGAAAGTACAGAAGGTAATAAATTTGCCATCCATAACATTACGAGACCATTGTTTGGTAACATTGAAGGTGGTACTGTCAAGAATCTCTTGCTTGAAAATGTCAACATTGACATGCCTGGATTTGATCGAGTAGCACCAATCGCAGGTGTCATCAAAAATAATGCGACTGTTGAAAATGTTAAAGTAACAGGTAATGTTGTCGGGGGCAACGATGTAGCTGGTATTATCAATAAAATTGATGGTAGTGGTAAGGTAAGTAATGTTGCCTTTATCGGTAAGATTCATGCTGCTGGAAACAAAGGTTGGTACTTAGCGGGTGTTCTAGGTGAAAACTGGAAAGGTATCGTAGAAAAAGCTTACGTTGATGCTGAAATTACTGGTAACAAGGCAAAAGCTGCAGGATTAGTTTATTCTTCTCAAAATGGTGGAGATAACAATACACTAGGAAGAGAAGGTGTCCTTAGAAATTCAGTTGCTAAAGGTTCGATCGAGCTGAAAGAAGCCGTTCAATCAGGTGGCTTGCTCGGTACTAACTGGGCCTTGGGTGCTATTGAAGACAACATCACCATGATGAAAGTCAAAACTGGTGAAATGGTCTTCGGTCACTCTGATATTGACGCTGATGATTACTTCACCTATTCAAGAACAAAACGTAACTTCAGTGTTGAGGGTGTAAGTGAGGGTAATAAATCTTACAACAATTCTCGTAAGATTCCTAGCATCTCACAAGAAGAAGCTGACAAGAAGATTGAAGCAATGGGAATCACTGCTGATAAATTTGAAAGCACGAAACCTGTTGAAGACAAACTCAATAACACTGTCAACAAAGCCGATCAATACAAAACAATCGATGGTTACGACGCCTCTCGTGAACTTGCCTACCGTAATATCGAAAAATTACAACCATTCTACAATAAAGAGTGGATCGTAGACCAAGGAAATAAATTAGCTGCTGATAGTCATCTTATGACCAAGGAAGTCCTATCAGTTACTGCTATGAAGGGCAATGCCTTTGTGACAGAATTGGCTGATGCTGACCACATTTTGGTGCACTATGCTGATAAGACTAAAGACATCTTTACTGTTGCACTGAAAGAATCTAAGGTTAAACAAGTAAAAGAGTACAGTATTGCTGAACTTGGAGAAGTTGTTTACATACCGAACATGGTTGACAAAGACCGTAGTGATCTTATCAATGCTATCGTTGAAAAATTAAGCCCAGTTGAGCTACAATCAGATCCAATTTACCAAAAACTTGGTAGAACTGGTCCTAACAAAGTAAATGCAATCAAGAACCTTTATCTTGAAGAAACCTTCAAAGAAGTCAAGGATAATCTGGCTAAATTTGTGAAACAGTTGCTTGAAAATGAAGATCATCAATTAAACACAGATGAGGCTGCTAAACGTGCCTTGATCAAGAAGATTGATGACAACAAGGCAGCGGTTCTTCTTGGTTTGTCTTACCTTAACCGATACTACGGAGTTAAGTTTGATAACTTTAATATTAAGCAACTTATGTTGTTCAAACCAGACTTCTACGGTAAAAATATTAGTGTGTTAGACTTCTTGATTCAGATTGGTTCCAAGGAAAGTAACATTAAAGGTGATAGAACTCTAGAAGCTTATCGTGAAGCTATCGGTGGAGTTATCGGTATCGGCGAGTTAAACAGTTTCTTAGACTATAATATGCGTCTATTCACAGAAGACAAAGACCTAAATGATTGGTTCATAAAAGCAACCAAAGACAATGTCTATATCGTTGAACCAAAAACAACAACTCCTGAGTTTGCCGATAAGAAACACAGAGCCTACGAAGGTTTAAACAACGATGTGCATGGTAAGATGATCTTGCCACTCTTGAACTTGAAAGATGCACATATGTTCTTGATTTCAACTTACAATACAATGGCTTATAGTTCATTTGAGAAATATGGTAAGAATACTGCTGCAGAACGTGAAGCATTTAAAGCTGAAATCGATAAAGTTGCAAAAGGTCAACAGAATTATCTAGACTTCTGGTCACGTCTATCAATCGATAAAGTTCGTAATCAACTACTTAAGAGCAACAACATGGTTCCAACACCTGTTTTGGATAACCAAAACTATAAAGATATTAGTACTGATAAATACGGTCACACTAATAGCGGTAAAGATGTTGCTCCTATTCGTGAATTATACGGACCTACAGGACGTTACCATGCGACTGACTGGCGTATGGGAGCTGTGGCTCGTGTCTATGCGAATCCATATAAAGATGACTCTGTCTTCTTTATGGTGACGGACATGATTAGTGATTTTGGGGTATCTGCCTTTACTCATGAAACAACTCACGTAAATGACCGAATGGTATACCTAGGTGGCTCAAGACACCGTGAAGGAACAGATCTTGAAGCATTTGCTCAGGGAATGTTACAAACCCCATCAGTATCAAATCCAAATGGTGAATACAAAGCCCTAGGTCTCAACATGGCTTATGAACGTCCAAATGATGGAAATCAATGGTATAACACTAATCCAAATGACCTTAAATCACGTGACGAAATTGATCGTTACATGAAGGGCTATAATGACACTCTCATGCTTCTAGATTATCTTGAAGGAGAAGCTGTCCTCAATAAAGCAAATCAAGATTTAAACAATGCTTGGTTCAAGAAAGTAGACAAACAGTACCGAGGAAACAATACAAAGAATCAATTCGATAAGGTTCGACCTTTAAGTGATGATGAAAAGACTATTCCTTTGCATACAGTAAATGACCTCATTACCAACAACTTTATGACTAATCGTGGACCTGGAAATGGAGTCTATAATCCATCCGACTTTGGTTCAGCCTATGTTACTGTACCGATGATGACGGGTATCTATGGTGGAAATACCAGTGAAGGTGCTCCTGGAGCTATGTCATTCAAACATAATACTTTCAGAATCTGGGGTTACTATGGCTATGAAAAAGGCTTCTTAAACTATGCATCTAACATGCTTAAAGCTGAGTCTAAAAAAGCTGGTAAAGATACTCTAGGTGATGACTTCATCATTAACAAGATTTCTGAAGGAAAATTCAACAATCTTGAAGATTGGAAGAAAGCTTACTTTGAAGAAGTAGTGAATAACGCTAAAAAAGGAATTCAATCTATTGAAATCGATGGTAAAACATACAATAGTTATGAAGACTTGAAACGTGCATTTGCTGAAGCAGTTGATAAAGATAAGGCTACTCTAAGTAAGGGTTCTGTCAAATTTGACAACACCGTTTCACTTAAAGAAAAACTCTTTAAGAAACTTCTTCAACAAACAGATAGCTTTAAAACTTCTATCTTTAAATAATCAATTGACTCTCACCTGCTTAGCAGGTGGGAGTTTTTTGTAATCAAGAAGCATCATTAATTTCCAAACAGATTTCAAGTATTTTTAGGATAATAGGTATATAATGGAGCTATAATACAATATCTATATTCATATGATGAGCGAGAAAGGTGATGAAAATGAAAAAATGGCAAGCAACTGTATTGGTCTGCGCTAGTCTGGTTTGTCTATCGGCTTGTAAAAATCAGACGACGAGCGAGGCTGATAAGCAAAATGAAGACAAACAAGCGCAAGTTAGCTCTCAAACTGCAAAAAAAGGGGAAGAAGTTCCAAACTTTGAACTCACGGGAGTTGATGGAAAAACTTATCGTCTATCAGATTACAAAGGCAAAAAAGTCTATCTCAAATTTTGGGCATCTTGGTGCTCTATTTGTCTAGCTAGTCTGCCTGATACAGATGAACTGGCAAAAGAAGCTGGCGATGACTTTGTCGTTTTGACAGTCGTTTCTCCGGGTCAAAAAGGGGAGCAGTCAGAAGAAGCCTTTAAAAAATGGTATCAGGGTTTGGACTATAAAGCTTTACCAGTATTGCTAGACCCTTCGGGACAACTTTTAGCGAGTTACGGAGTTCGTTCTTATCCGACTCAGGCCTTTATTGATAAAGAAGGCAAATTGGTGAAGACTCAACCAGGCTTTATGGACAAGGAAACTATTTTAGAGAATTTAAAGACTATGAATTAGAGGCTTATTATGAATGATAAATTAAAAACAATACTCTTAATTGGAGTGTTCATTTGCATCATCATCGGAATTTTATTTCTTTTGGAAAAAAGAAGCGCTAGCTACACCGATACCTCTCAAATTGAGAAGGCAGCAGTTAGTCAAGGGCAAAAAATCACGAAAAAAACTGAGCCAAGTAAAGATGCTGACTTACATGAAATCTATCTAGCGGGAGGCTGTTTCTGGGGAGTTGAAGAGTATTTTTCAAGAGTAGCTGGTGTGACAGATGCGGTCTCTGGCTATGCAAATGGGAGAGGAGAAACAACCAAGTATGAGCTGATTGGACAAACTGGTCATGCTGAGACCGTTCATGTGACCTATGATGCTAATCAAATCTCTTTAAAAGAAATCTTGCTCCATTATTTCCGCATTATCAATCCAATCAGTAAGAATAAGCAGGGAAATGATGTAGGGTCCCAGTATCGGACAGGAGTCTACTATACAGATGAGAAAGATTTAGAAGTTATCAATCAAGTTTTTGAACAAGTTGCTCAGAAATACGACCAGCCTCTAGCGGTTGAAAAGGAGGCCTTAAGAAATTTTATCGTGGCTGAAGATTACCACCAAGACTATCTCCAGAAAAATCCTAATGGATATTGCCATATCAATGTCAATCAAGCAGCCTATCCTGTTATTGATGCGAGTAAATATACAAAACCGAGTGACGATGAATTGAAAAAACTCCTCTCTCCTGAGGAGTATGCAGTGACTCAAAATAGTCAAACAGAACGTGCCTTTTCAAATCGTTACTGGGATAAATTTGATGCAGGCCTTTATGTAGATGTAGCAACTGGAGAACCACTCTTTTCTTCGAAAGATAAATTTGAATCGGGTTGTGGTTGGCCAAGTTTTACCCAGCCTATCAGTCCAGATGTTGCGACCTACAAGGAAGACAAGTCCTACAATATGGTCAGAACAGAAGTCAGAAGCAGAACCGGGAATTCTCACCTAGGACATGTCTTTACAGACGGACCTCAGGACAAGGGGGGACTTCGCTATTGTATCAATAGTCTATCTATCCGTTTTATTCCAAAGGATCAAATGGAAGAAAAGGGTTATGGTTATTTGTTAGATTATGTTGAGTGATCTTGAGATTATTAAAAAGTGTTTACTAGAAATATATTTTAATTCATAAGAAGTGTAGAATTTGGATTTTAGAAGCGGTTGGGCAATTTAATCGAACGTGTTGGGATCACTCCTGAAAATTTTTGATTTTGAAAACAAGTAAGGTGAAAGCTATCCGTTTTTCAATGCTTGAAGCCATTTGTAAAGAACTGGGGTGCCAGCCAGGTGATATATTGGAGTATGTGCCAGACTAAAAATGTGGTTCAGCCAATGCTGATCCGCTTTTTTATTTAAAAAATATCGATTTATCTCGAAAATATTTTGTAAAAAAATCAACAAAATATTATAATAAGATCATGAAAACGGAATAAAGGAGATGTCTTTAAGGACAAGAACAAAGCTGACATGGAAGATAGAAAAAAGCTACAAAAATTTGCCATTCGTAAACTGAGCATGGGAGTGGGCTCAGTATTGATTGGACTTGCCTTTATTGGAGGAACACTTGAACCGAAAATGGTTCAGGCTGATGAAACCAAGCAAGTTTCCTTTCACTATTTAGCAGAATCGGAGTTGACAGCTGCTGAACGTGAACTCATTCATCATGAATTGCCACAAGATCTTAGTCAAGAGAGCTATTATCTAGTCTATCGTAAGCAGGGACAAGCCGTCTTACCTCAAACAGGATCCGTCACCTTCCCCTTGGCTGGTCTTGGTCTTCTGACGGCTAGTTTGGTGGTTTTCCTATTTTCTAGGAAAAAGCCTTCTAAGATAGTTGGAGTGTTATTGATTGCTTCTGTGGGTAAGAGTTTATTACTACCTTATCAAGTATTTGCTTTTGAACACAAGGACTTACTAGCTTATGATCAGACTAAAACCCTTGTGTCTGCAGATGGTTTAACTCAAGGAATTATTGACATTAAAGGCTATGACTATGTCGGTTATTTATTAGAGACGGATTTAAGAGGAACAGGCCAAGATATAACATCTAGTGAGAGTCCAGAAATTCCTGCAAAACCAGTAAATCAAGCAGCCATTCATGAAATTTCCGAATTCACAGGCGGTGTATCAGGCGAATCCTTAGTTGAACCACCTAAACCATCATTTGAGGGTGGTGTTAATGGCCCAGGAGCAGTAGCTGAATCCTTGCCAGAGTATACACCAGAATTGAGTAGTCAAAGTGGCGTCCCAGAAGTCCACGACAAAGCAGACTTTACAGGTGGCGTATCAGGCGAATCCTTGGTTGAGCCAACAAAACCAACATTTGAAGGTGGAGTCAATGGCCCAGATGCAGTAGCTGAATCCTTACCAGAGTATACACCGGAATTTAGCAGTCAAAGTGGCCTTCCAGAAGTCCATGACAAACCAGAATTCACAGGTGGCGTATCAGGCGAATCCTTAGTCGAGCCAACAAAACCAACATTTGAAGGTGGTGTTAATGGCCTGGGTGCAGTGTCCGAAGCCTTACCAGAGTATGCACCGGAATTGAGTAGTCAAAGTGGCGTGCCAGAAGTCCATGACAAACCAGAGTTCACAGGCGGCGTATTCGGCGAATCCTTGGTTGAGCCAACAAAACCAACATTTGAGGGTGGTGTTAATGGCCAAGGAGCAGTAGCTGAAACTTTACCAGAGTATGAAGGTGGTGCAGTTCCAGTTGAAACTTTGAAACAGGAACTCTCCGAGTTTACAGGTAGCGTTAATGGTGAACCGCTTGTTGAACCTGTCCGACCTAGCTATGAAGGTGGTGTTAATGGCCAAGGAGCAGTAGCTGAAGCCTTGCCAGATTATAAAGGTGGTGCAGTTCCAGTTGACACACTGAAACAGGAACGTCCTGAATTCACAGGTGGCATTAATGGTGAACCGCTTGTTGAGCCTGCCCGACCTAGCTATGAAGGCGGAGTTAATGGCCTGGGTGCAGTGTCCGAAGCCTTACCAGAGTATGCACCAGAATTGAGTAGTCAAAGTGGCGTGCCAGAAGTCCATGACAAATCAGAGTTCACAGGCGGTGTATCAGGCGAATCTTTAGTTGAGCCGTCTAAACCAATATTTGAAGGTGGCGTTAATGGTCCGGGTACAGTAGCTGAAAGCCTACCAGATTATGAAGGAGGCGCAGTCCCAGTTGACACTCTGAAACAGGAACATCCTGAGTTCACAGGCGGTGTATCAGGCGAATCCTTAGTTGAGCCAACAAAACCATCATTTGAGGATGGCGTCAATGGCCTTGGAGCAGTAGCTGAAACCTTACCAGAGTATACACTCGACTTTAGCAGTCAAAGTGGCCTTCCAGAAGTCCATGACAAACCAGAGTTCACAGGCGGTATATCAGGCGAATCTTTAGTTGAGCCGTCTAAACCAATATTTGAAGGTGGTGTTAATGGTCCGGGTACAGTAGCTGAAGCTTTGCCAGATTATGAAGGAGGAGCAGTTCCAGTTGAAACCTTGAAACAGGAACTCTCTATCTATAGTGGTGGCGTGAATGCCACTGAAGCGCTCGTTCAAGATGCAAACCCGACTCTACATGTTGAAGTTCGAAAAGAGTTGATTCCTAAACAAACTAGGGAAAAGATTGATCCAGAAATGCTTGTCGGTGAAACAAGAATCGAGCAAGTCGGTCAAGATGGTGAGAAAGAGATTGTTACCAGCTATGAGGAAAAAGATGGGAAACGTATTTCAGAGCCGAAAGAAACAACACGGATTTTAACAGAAGCTAAAGATCAGATTATCGTCCGTGGTAGTAAGAAAAAGGTAGAGATAAAACCTGTACCAGTCCTAACTCTTTCTACTATTACTGGAAATTCGATGGGCCGTTCAGCTCGCTTAAGCTATAACTTGGACAAGGCAGATGGCGTTACCGTTTCAAAAATCAGTGCCACTATTAAAGCCAAGGGGCTAGAGGAACAGACTCTGGACTTGACGAGTGATCAACTGGAAGCAACAGTTGATAATCTAAAACTTTATACGGATTACACCATATCTACAAGGATGGTCTACAATCGTGGTAAGGGTGAGGAGAGCACTCTGCTTGAGGACAAGAAGTTTCGTTTAGAACTTAAAAAGCTGGAAATAAAAGATATTAAGGAAACAAGCCTTGTTAAGGTTGAAAATGGCAAAGAGTCTGTGATTCAGCACTTGACAGAAGTGCCAAGAAACTTGGAAGACTATTATCTCAAGATTAATTCAGAGGACCATAAGACCAGCCGTTTAGCCATCAAGTCAATCCAAACTGAGAGAATTGATGGAAAAGAATATTATAAGGTGAATGCTGAAGCAACTGACTTGATTCAACGTAATGCTCAGAAAACCTTTGAAGAAGGCTATAGCTACTACCTGGCTAAGTCGAAAACTGAATCACCTGCTATTGCAAATGGAAAAGAATACACTTATCAGGATATTCAAGATTATGATAGCCGCCATGATCAAGCCTATCGCAACCTTGAAAAATTACAGCCTTTCTACAATAAAGAATGGATCGTTAATCAAGGCAACAAGCTAGATCTTGATCACAATCTAGCCAAGAAAGAGGTAGCCTCTGTTATTGCCATGAAGGGACAAGACTTTGTGACGGACCTGTCAGTGGCAGATCATATCATGGTTCATTATGCAGACAAGACCAAGGATGTGTTTGCAATCACCTCGCAAAATTCTGGCTTAACTGCTGTTAAGGAATATAAGATTGCCGACTTGGATGTGCTTTATACTCCAGATATACTGGTTAAGGACCGTTCAGCCCTAGCCAAGGAGCTAACATCTATCCTGAAAACGGTGGACTTACAGTCTGAAGGGGTCTATCGAATCCTAGATGATCAAACCACTAGCCTTGATAAGAAGGTTGAGGCTGTGAAGAATTGGTATCTAGAAGAAAGCCTTGCAGAGGTCAAAGCGCAGCTAGGAAGCCTGATTGATAAGTTACTTACCAATCTAGACTACCAGTGGAATGATTCACCTGCTAGCATGGCTGCCTTGAAGAAAAAAGTTCAGGACAATCAATCAGCTATCATGCTGGGACTTGCTTATCTTAATCGCTATTACGGTATCCGATTTGCGGATTACAATCTGAAAGAACTCATGCTCTTTAAACCAGATTTTTATGGGCAAAATGTGGATATCTTGGATCGATTGATTGAACTTGGTTCAAGAGAGAACAACCTAAAAGGCGACCAGACTCATGAAACCTTTGCCAGAGTCCTAGCCAAGGACACAAAATCTGAAGATTTACATGCCTTCTTAGACTACAACAGACAGTTATTGACGACTGACAAAGATATGAATGACTGGTTTGTGAATGCCACCAAGGGCCATGTGTACATAGCAGAGCGAGCTTCGAAGAATCAAGAAATTGCAAATCGGAAGCATCGGGCTTATGACAATCTTAATAACTGGTTGCATCGCAATATGATTCTGCCTTTGTTGAATGTCAAGAAGGCACAGATGTTCCTGATTTCCAACTACAATACCATTACTTTCGGATCAGCTGATAAATCTGGCAAAACCATAGACCAGATGAAAGCTGACATTGATCTAGTAGCGGACCGTCAGTTGACTTACTTGGACTTCTGGTATCGACTTGCCGCTGATGATGTCAAAGACCGTATGGTTAAGAGCGACTTTAATGTAGCGACACCAGTTTGGGAAGGCTATCGCGTTGATGGACGTGGCTGGGTAGAGCGTTATGGACATACCAGTGGTATGGTAGATTATGCGCCAATTCGTGAAGTATTTGGACCAGCAGGTCGCTACTATAAGGACAATAAGCTAGGAGCTTATGCCTCTATCTATCCTAAGATAAATGCCAGAGATGCTGTTCACTTTGTGGAAATCGACATGATGAGTGAGTATGGTTTGTCTGTCTACACCCATGAGACAACTCACGTCAACGATCGCATTGTCTATCTGGGTGGCTACAAACATCGTGAAGGAACCTATGTAGAAGCCTATGCTCAGGGCATGCTGCAGTCACCGGCTGAGGAAGGTCATCAGGGTGAGTACGGCGCCCTCGGTATCAATATGGCTTACATGCGACCAAATGATGGGGATCAATGGTACAATCCAGATCCAACCAAGTTGCAAACACGCCAGCAGATTGACCACTACATGAAAGGTTATAATGAGGCCTTGATGCTTCTAGATTATCTGGAAGGAGAACGAGTTCTCGCTAAGAATGATCTTGCTTTGAAGAAGGCTTGGTTCAGCAAGATGACCAAGCAAATGCGTCATCAGGACCAGGATAATAAACTCCTTGCTCCTAACCAGTGGGACTATATTCGTCCATTGACAGATGAGGAAGCCAAGACTCAGCTAAATTCTGTGGATGACTTAATCAAACATAATATCATCACCAATAGGCATTACCAAGGAACTTACCGACCAGAAGAACTCAAGACAGCTTATGTCAATGTCAAGATGGTGGATGCTATTTATGGTGGAAATACAAGTCAGGGAGCTCCAGGAGCCATTTCCTTCAAGCATAATGCCTTCCGTATGTGGGGTTATTATGGCTACGAAAATGGTTTCCTAGGCTATGCTTCTAATAAGTACAAGGATGAGGCGTTAAGCGAGGGGCATGACACCCTTGGGGATGATTTCATTATCCAGAAGGTTTCGAAAGGCAAGTTCCAGAACTTAGAAGAATGGAAGAAGGCTTGGTTTGATGCTATTATTGCCAAGGCAAAACGAGGAATACATAGTTTTGAAATTGATGGTCAGCAAATTGATTCTTACGAGAAATTGCAAGACTTGTTTGACCAAGCAGTAGAAACGGATTACCGAAACTTTAAGTATGGAGGCTCAGTTGCCAACTATACAGTAGCTCTGAAGAAAAAAATCTTCCAAAAACTATTGCAGGTCACAGATGCCTTTTCATCCGAACTCTTTCCCAAAGGATAGATAAAAGAGAGTGTGTTCAGATTTCCTAAGGAAGTGAAATCTACTTTAGCATTCTCAAAGAATAAAATTGCCAGATCTCCTGTTTGGGGTCTGGCTTTTATGGTATACTTAGGATATGCATAGAAAAACAGTGATTGATTTTAGGGCTTTGGGAGAGCGATATACCTTTACCCAGCCTATCAAAGAGTTGAAAACCAGAGATTTAGCAGAAGTGGCAGACTTATTAGCTCAAGTGGAAAACTACCAAGAGCAAGGCTTTTATGTGGCAGGTTATGTCAGCTATGAGGCTGCGCCAGCTTTTGAGGAGAAGTTAGCGGTCCACAAGGCTCCCTTACTGGGGGAGTATTTGCTTTACTTTACTGTTCATGACAAAGTTGAAACATCCAGTATTCCTCTGACTTATGAGGAGGTGGATTTGCCATCAAACTGGCAAGAAATAACATCTGCTGAGGACTATGAAAAAGCTATTGCTCAAATTCACCATCATTTAAGACAAGGAGATACCTATCAGGTCAATTATACTGTCCAACTCAAGCAGGAGTTGTCTGCCAATCCTTTTGCTATCTATAATCGTATGGTGGTGGAGCAGGAAGCGGGTTACAATGCTTACGTAGAGCATGACGACATGGCAGTGATTTCCATGAGTCCAGAACACTTTTTTGAGCAAAATGGCCGTGAATTAACGACTCGCCCTATGAAGGGGACGACTAAACGGGGTCTGAACGATGTTGAAGACTTGAAGGAAGCGGCTTGGTTGGAGCAAGATCCCAAAAATCGTTCAGAAAACATGATGATAGTGGACCTCTTGCGCAATGATATGAACCGTATTTCTGAGGTAGGAAGTGAGCATGTGGAGCGTCTGTGTCAAGTAGAGCAGTATTCTACAGTTTGGCAAATGACTTCGACCATCAAGAGTCAGTTACGACCGGATGTTGACCTAGTTGAGATCTTCCGATCGCTCTTTCCATGTGGCTCCATCACAGGAGCTCCCAAGATAGCAACTATGGAAATTATCAAGAACTTGGAGCCACAATCTAGAGGAGTTTATTGTGGGACGATTGGTATCTTGCTTCCCAATGGACGACGGATTTTCAATGTGGCTATTCGATCCATTCAACTGCATAGAGGGCAAGCCATCTATGGAGTCGGTGGAGGTATCACTTGGGATAGTACTTGGGAGTCAGAATACCGTGAAGTCCAGCAAAAGGCTGCTGTTCTTTATCGCAAACAGCCTCATTTTAAGCTGATAACGACAGGAAAAATCAGCCAGAAAACCTTGCTCTTTGAAAAGCAACATCTAGAAAGACTACAAAAGGCTAGTCGTTATTTTGCCTTTCCATTTGATCAAGATAGTTTGAAACAAAAGATAGAGAAGGAGTGTCAAGCTTGTGACCTCCATCAAGACTACCGTTTGCGAATCAGTCTCAGCAAGTCTGGAGAGATTGAAATTGAACGACAAGTATTGACACCACTTAGCTCTAGTTTTTGTCAGGCCAAGCTTTGTCAGCAAGAAGCTGATTTGGAGCAGGCCTTTACCTACTTTAAGACGACACACCGACCACATTTGACAGTGGGAGATCAGGAAATCATCTATCACACTGCTGATGGGAAATTGCTTGAAACCTCTATTGCGAATCTGGTTTTAAAAATGGATGGTAAGCTCTATACACCACCTAGCACTCTTGGTCTTTTACCAGGGATTTATCGTCAATATTTGCTTGAAAATGGGCAAGTAGAAGAGAAGGTTTTGACCATAGAAGATTTGATGCGAGCAGAAGTCATCTATGGCTGCAATGCAGTAAGGGGCTTGTATGAGTTGTCAGTAAAGGAGCACTAAATGAAACTTATATTTTTACACGGTTTGGGACAGTCCGCAGATAGTTGGAAAGAAGTTCAGGATTTGCTAACAGATTATCCTTCTGAAGCCATAGAGTTATTTCCTACTGGAGTTGGGACTTATCAAGAAGCCAAAGAGTGCATTTATCAGCACTTATCAAAGGAAACAGAGCCTTTTGTCTTAGTTGGCTTATCTTTAGGGGCTACACTTGCATTGGAGCTTTCAAGTTTTGAGATACCAAATCTTCAGGCCTTGGTTTTGTCAGGATGTCCACTGAAATTAGCAGGTAACATTCCTTTTTACATTCAGTTGCTGATATTCAAATTGCTTCCTAAGAGGATATATGAGAAGCAGGGGGCAGATAAGGCTCTTATGGTTGGAGTTTCTGAGGAATTAAAAACACTTGATTTAAGAGAGATTGCACGGAATTGTCCTTATCCAACTATGTTAATCTGTGGTAGTCAGGATAAGCCTAATCTCAGTTCAATGAAAAGTATTCATGAACTGATGCCAGATTCCCAGTTTCAGATCATCCCTGATGGCCCTCATGTCTTGAATAAGGCAAAACCAAAAGAGTTTGCAGAATTAACCAGAAGTTTTCTTGAATTGCTGAAACAAGTTTGATAAAATAATATTGAGATTGATATTATAATTTTAGGAGAAAATCATGAACAAACGTCATTTATT
>OGTC01000284.1_pt1 | contig 18459 bp, 14 predicted proteins | sample 1574531 | NCBI WGS metagenome assembly OGTC01 (sample SAMN03295859, study PRJEB24534) | human gut metagenome | isolation source: fecal sample 2 from infant 9 | host: Homo sapiens | place: USA: Pittsburgh, PA | collected 2014-07 | reverse complement strand
GAAAATAACGATATACATCTTGAATCGAAAGCCTGATCATTGTTTCCTAAACCTCTCATATCCCTTTATTTTATCCATCATACGATTATATATTAAACACAACTTAAATTGTTTAAACCTCAATAACTTTCTAAAAATCACATAACGTTTCCCAATGTGACTATCTAAATCACTGAATTTGAAAACTATTTGAAAACGATGTTTCTCAATTACATCTTTAAGTTGTTCTGAAGCTTCGTTTAATGTATATGTTCCATTTAACCATAGCGGACCAAAGTAACGGTCAATATAAACTGTCATTGCCTTAAGAACAACCATTCTTTCAATTAAATCTTTAGAGTCACTCTCTGGATATTGTTTCAAAAGCAAACGAATTTCCTCAACAAATTCAAGCTGACCAGTAAGATTTTTTTCATTGTAGTACATCAAGCTATGAGTCCCATTAACATAATAGAATTCTTTATCATCAAGTAGAACATTTTTAGCTTTAGTTAATGCTGAAAAATTAAATAGAATATCCTCAGCAAACGATAGCTTTTCATTAAATCTAATTTGGTTATCTTGAACAAATTGACTTCGGAAAAATTTTCCAGCAATTCCAGGATGTATTGTATACTTACCAATTCCAAAAGTAGCTTTGAATATAGCAAGTTTATCATTTGGAGACACAGAAGTATAACTGACAACCCCTCCTGTATTTTTTACATCGGTAAATAACAAATCAAAATTTTGTTCTAACTGCATAAAATACTCAACAAAATCACTTGAGAACAAATCATCACTATCTACAAAAGTTAAAAATTTACCATTCACCTGCTCTAATGCAGTATTTCTTGCAGAACTCACCCCACCGTGAGAATTTTTAACTAAATATAAATTTGGAAATAATCTCTGATAACGTTCAATTATCTCAATCGTATTATCCGAAGAGCCATCATCAACACATATCACTTCAGTAATATCAGAGTAGCCGCCTATGGATTTAAAAAGACTGTCTAATGTTTCCTCAATATATAGCGAGGAATTATATGTCGGCATTATAAAACTCAACAGCAATTCAGCCATTTTTCTCTCCTTACTAATAATTAGGGTCTACACGTTTCCCCATACGTTGAAAAACCCCATCCCAAAAAGCTTTCCATATAATTGGGAGATTTTGTTTTAAATGCCCCCGACGATTTGCTAAGACAATATGGTGAGCAATTAAAATTAGAGGACTAAGTTGACGGACTTTCCAGTTTTTCCCATAACGCTTATCAAAAATGATGTTATTTCTAATTTTATAGTAATTCCGCCAATTATAAGGCTCTTCCTTTTTTACAACAGAAGGATCAACCTTTACAGCAAGTTGTCTATGCAACTGCGCCTTAGTAACAAAAATAATTTCTGAATATTTTTGCAGACGTTGTGCAAAATCGGAATCATCGTATTCAATAAAAAATCCACTATCAGGAATACCAACTTTACGAAGTAACGACATTTCAACAACTGGACCTTCAAATGGCATATCAACAACTTTTATAGCAGCATCATTAAACGGACCATAAGTTACTGTTTTCCTCATTTCTGTCCAAAACTTATGATAGTCATCAAAGTCAAAGTTAGTAATGGCTCTATCATCAAAATTTTCATCGGTACGATTTGGTATACCTACTTGAACACTTTGTAAAGTCATTTGTTCCATAATTTTTTCTAAACAATCAGGTTCAGGATAGACATCATCATCCATAATCCATACATAATCATAATCTAGTTTAGATATTAATTTAATACCATTTGAAAACCCCCCGGCTCCCCCAAGATTTTCATGATTATGATAATAATAAAAACGTCTTCCGTCCTTCTCTGTTTCATAAAGATGATTTTCTGATATTTCATCACCATTTGCATCAATGTATCCTAAATCAACAAGCATTTTTTCAGTATTATCCGTAGAATTATTATTGAAAATTAATACTCCTGAAACTTCTTTTTGTTGATTTATTATACCTTCTAAAGCCTTGTGAAGATATTTTGAGCGATTGTAGGTTACTACAAGGGCACAAACCGATTTCATACTTAACTCCTTATTAATTTATAATTCAAATGTGCATTTCACAGGTAAAAGTTTTGTCATCACATCAGTGAACTCATTCATTACTTTCTCTTCATCTTGAACATTGAATCCATCATTAATACACATAATTTGGTATTTCCCAGAATTCAATAAGCTCCAAAAATCTGGTCCTGCATTGTCCAAAGAAAAAAGATCTCCCAACTTAGGATTTCCGACTGCGTATTTCCCACTAGCAATTTGCCAATACTTAAAGAGCCAAACATTAGTGTCAGATGGATTTCTGAATCGGCTAGCTGAAGTTTTTTCTAAGATATCTTTTTCCTTCTCCCATACCAATTCCATAGTTGATTTTAACAGCGGATATGGCAAGTGGCTCTCCCAAAAACCACAGATAAACTTACTATTTTTATATAGTAACGATTTAACAATATTTTTTAATCCTTGCTTGGGATCAAAAAAATGTCCATTCTTTAAAATTTCATTTCGAGTAAAGTAGCTAGTAATAATTTCCATATCATTTATTTGAAAATTTCCTGTTCCGTATCTCTCAGGAATAATCGGAGATAGAGCAGTATTATATCTAGGCAAGCCCTCCTCTGAGAAGAAATCATCCGGTGATACGGGGGCGGTTAAATACATATCATCATTAAAAAAAACAAAATACTCTGACAACCCTGGTATTCGATGAATGTTACTTTCAATTGGGTTAGCAGAAAAAACTGGTAAATAATCCTGACAAATAATATCTTTATGATCTACTATTACCAATTTTTCATTACTAATATTCAGCCAATCTGGTCTTTGATTGTCTGTTACGAGATAAACTTTATTTACCCAAGGTGCAAACTTTTCAACTCCTCTAAACCAGTATTTAAAAGTGCCCCAATCTCGATAAGCTTTCTCTGAATTCATACTTTTTTGGGACGTATCTACAGATCCATCATACCGACTTTTCTTTTCTCGCCAAATCGGATCACTCCCATCGACCCAAGTTACCACAAAATCAATTGGAAAATTCATATTACTTCCTCAATATTATTTACTTATATTTTTTATACAACTCCGAAAAATTCCGAATATAACTTCCCAACGAAAAGAATTCTTTTTGGCGTTGGATAGACGCACTCCCGAACTGCTCTCTTTTCTCGGTATTATCAGTCAATTCTTGAATAGACTTAGACAATTCTTCAGGCTGATTCGGTGTAGCAAGAATTCCGTTTTCGCCTTCCTTCACCATCTCACAGACACCTCCATGGCGGTAACCCACTACAGGCTTGCCACAGGCCATGGCTTCTAGTACGACAGTTGGCAGTGGATCTGGATTGGTACTTGGCAAGATAAAGATATCAAACATATTATAGAGTTCTGTCGTCTTGCTATAATAGTCGATTCTCTTGATTTGTCCAGCAACTGGTGATTCTGAAATGTTTTTTTCCAACTCTTCCACGCGCCACTCTTCACCTCTAAATGCACTACCTGCTAAAAAGGCTATTGCTTTGGGATTGGCCTGTAAGATTGGAGTCACAGCTTCTAGAAAATCGCCTTGCCCTTTCCATGCATTCACTCGACCAACCATACCAATGACAAGCACATCTTTTGCGATACCAAACTGCTCACGAACGGCGCTAGCATCCATTTCATGATAGACGGTATTATCAACACCATTATAGATGACTTGAACCTGATTGCCTTTCACAAATCGTGACCCCTTCACATGGTTAGCTACGGCATTTGAAACTGTCACAATCTTATCAGCATATCTTCCCATCAGAAAATTGATGAAATCCGAGATTGCTTTTGGTTTGACGATAATCTCGTGGACATGCCAAACCAAAGGAAGTTTCAACTTACTTTTGAGATAAATCCCCTCAAGTACTGCAGTCGTATTGTTGTGAATAAGAGTGATTCCATTTTCCTTAGCATATTTAGCAATTTGCTTTGAATAACGATTATAAGAGCCAAAATACTCAAGAATTCCCTTAGGATTAAAAAACTTACGACGCAATATTGGATAATCGATAACTTTTACCTTGGCACCAACACTCTCGAGAGCACCCACTAAAACACCGTTATTGGGTAAAATAACGTGTGCTTCAAATTCGTCTTTATTCAAACCTTTAATAAGCTCCAACAAAACCTTGTCAGCGCCATACATTTCGGCACCAGCGTGGAGATATAAAATTTTCTGCATTTCTAACCTTTAAATAATTTCTCGTAGTCTGTAACAATCTTTTCCCAAGTGAAAGCATCCGCAATTCTCTGATTTGATTGTCTATCTAACTCATCAATCATTTTTGCATCAAATTGTTCAACTTTCTCGATTACTTGGGAAAGCTCATCTTTTTTCCAATAGATCGCACTTTGCTCCCCAACTTCGCGGTTAAAACCAACATCGAGTAGTAGGTTCAACTTTGTTGACTCCAAAGCTTCCAGTAGTGAAGGATTGGTTCCTCCAACTTCATGTCCATGGAAGTAAGCAAAGGCGTTTTCTCGAATATACTTCAGAAGTTCTTGGTCGTAGACTGTTCCAACAAATTTCACTCGTGGATCTTTATCAAATCCAGTACTTGCTAATAGCTGATTATAAAATTTATTCTGTTCTACATTTGTGATTAAGACAAAGTCCTTCTTAGAATTAGATGCTATAAATCCACGTATCATAGCCTCATAGTTATTCTCTGGAACAAAACGTCCTACAACTAGGTAATACTCGTTTTCAGAAACATTCTTCTCTTTGAACCAAGCACGCACTTTTTCATCACTACATTTTAATGTAGAGCGTGTTGTATCTGTCCCATAAGCGATATAGGTTGTCTTAGGTTGATACTGTTTATAATCTTCTTGGATATATTTTTCAATATTCTTACTATCACAAACTAAAAGATCCGCATGTTTGACCATTAGACTTTCAGAAATTTTCCAGTAGCGACGAACCGGGGCGCTCCACTTAGCTCGCAACCACTCATGACCATCTGGATTAACCAGAAGAGTCCCACCTATTGCTTGAATTTTTTTCTTGATTCCATGGATAAAAGGTCCAATGCGACAAGCTAAAATATAGAAGATAGGAGCTTCATCCTTATTTGCTTTAGCAATTTCGATCGCTCTGTTAATTGCAGCAATATCATAAGCTATAGCTCGCGCTGGACCAATATTAGGTACATCGACGTTATAACAGATAGCACCGTTATGTTCAAAAACATCCTCAGTAATCCCTGACTTTGCAGAGTTTTCACGCATACAAGCCACATAATATTGGATATCCTTATCTTGTTGAAAGGCTGTTAATTTTTCAACAAAGGTTTCAAAGCCCCCATATTTAGCAGGAATCCCTTTTGACCCTACGATATAGACAGTTTTTTTCATGTTACTCCTAATTTATAGATAGAGAGAGCAAGGAGCCTTACTTCGCTCCATCTCTCATCAACACAACTTTTACAGTTTTTATCAATATTTCAAAATCTTTCCAAATGGTCCAATCATCGATATAAGCCACATCCAGCTTCACAACTTCATCGAAGTTTGTAATTTCACTTCGACCACTAATTTGCCACAAACCTGTAATACCAGGTTTGAAGCTGAGACGACGTTTTTGCTCAGGTGTGTACTTTTCGTACTCATCTACGGTTGGTGGGCGTGTGCCGACTAGACTCATGTCGCCAATCAAAACATTCCAAAATTGTGGCAACTCATCCAAGCTAGTTTTTCGGATAAACTGCCCAATCTTTGTCACTCGAGGATCGTTATCGATCTTAAACATACCACCTTGCATCGTATTTTGATCCATCAACTGTTCCTTGATCGCTTCAGCATCGATTCTCATCGAACGGAATTTATAAAAGGTAAAGTAACGACCATTTTTTCCGACACGAGTTTGTGAAAAAATTGCAGGACCGCCATCTTTTCGGATCATGGGAACTAAAAATAAGCTAGCAATTCCACAAAGGATCAGACCAACAATAGCACCACAAATGTCGAGGATACGTTTGGCAATGACATGACTCTGCTTGTAAAAATTTGTAGAAAATGTTACTACATTCAAACCCGCCATCTCATGGATTTGTTTATCGCGCCCTAAGTTTTTATCAAAAGCATTGAGATTGACTGTTACAGCGATTCCCATCGTTTCAAACTGAGAAATAAGAGCTCCGATGTCATAGTCCTCACTTGGAAGATTGACAAAAACTTCATCTACTACTTCATGTGTCGTATAGGTGAGTAGTTGCTCTCTTGGTACAACAAGTACCTTGTCATGGGTAAATTCTGTCTTATCTAAGACACATACAGCAACTAGTTCCCCTTGAACATCGTTAGCAGTTAACAATCTATCCAATACCTTTTCAGTACGTGATGTTGCTGTGATCAACAAAATCTTGCGGCTACCCTTCAAATTGTGGTTAAAGGGTTTCCAATAACGCTTCACAAAGAAACTGAGTAGATAATTCAAAACACCATACAAGGAAAGCAGATAGAGCATTCCTCGTCTAGAAATTACAAATTTTTCTTTTAGAAAGAAACTTGAAAAACTAATCAACAAGGCATAAAAGAGGATGTACTTGACCGTTTCAACTAGTTCAATATACTGACCTCGTTTGAAAAAATCCTTACCGTAGCCACTGATATAGAAGGCTGCAAAGTGAAGGAAAAAAAGGACAAATACTGTATCTAAAACAATATCAGTTTCTGAAATTGCAATCAGTATATAAGCTAATAAACTAACAAGTATACTCTGTAAGAACGCCAGAGTTACATTGTAGAAACCCCTTCCTTCCATACTAGTCTCCCTAACTTTATTTTATTTTTTTCCATAGGATCCGTAAGACCCATAAGAACCATATCTTTCACGTTGAATGTCAAATTTATTCAAAACGACTCCTAAAAATGGTTTCCCTGTGTGTTCTAACTGACTTTTAGCTTTTTGCACTTCTCTTCGTTTTGCAACACCAGCTTCAGTAACTAAAATGGATGCATCACATTTTTGTACTATAATGGCTGCATCAATTACGACTCCTATCGGCGCTGTATCGACGATAATATAGTCAAAATACTTGTGCAAGGTTTCAATCATACTTCCAAACTTATCACTCTGAAGAAGAGCTGTTGGATTTGGAGAAATTGCTCCAGATTGGATCATAAACAAATTCTCAACATTCGTGTCACAAAGGCCGTTCGACAAGTCTTGGGTTCCAGCCAGATAATCTGTCAAACCAGTAATTTTTTCTCTTGACTTGAATACTCCAGACATGACTGAGTTTCTGATGTCAGCGTCGATCAAAAGCGTCTTGTAGCCTGCACGCGCAAAAGCCCAAGCAACATTAGTAGCTGTTGTAGACTTTCCTTCACTAGGGTCAACCGATGTAACGGCAATAACCTTTAAGTTATTACCACTCAGTTGTATATTTGTACGTAAAGCATTGTAGTACTCTTCTGCTTTTTTTACAGAGTTCAGTTTTTGTTGTGATAATTCTAACTTTGCCATAAGTTCTCCCTTACTTTAATTTATCCATATCTGGAATGACTCCAAGGAGTGAAATTTTCATAACATCTTCGATATCTTCTGGACGTTTCACACGATCATCTAATAGTTCAACCAATAGAACCACGACAATCACCAGACCTGCACCAGCACCGATTCCCATTAAGGTATTGCGTCGGATATTTGGTGATGATGGTCCAGTAGCTGGACGGGCTTCTTCAAGAGTCGTTACATCCGAAACTCGAGTAACTGCGATGATTTTCTGTGCTGCAACTTCTCGCAGTGCATTTGCAATACGACTTGCTTCATCTGGTCTATGGTCGCTAACCGAAATAGATACGATACGTGTATCTGCAGGAACTGTTACCTGAACCTTTTTCGCTAATGTTTTTGCATTGATAGTCAAGCCAAGATCAGAAACCACCTTTTCAAGAACATCTTGAGAAAGAATGATCTCACGGTAGTCCTTAACCAAGTATGTTCCTGCTTGTAGATCCTGGTTTGTCAATCCTGGTTTATCACTTTGGTTTCGGTTTACCACATAGATTCGCGTTGTACTTCTATACTCAGGTTTGACTACAAAACTACTATATGCAAAGGAAACAGCTCCTGCTACGATAGCTACAAGGAGAATTAGTACCTTCTTTGCCCATAGCGCCTTTAACAACTGAATAACGTTGATTTCAATAGTTTCTTGTTCTTTCATTTTAACTCCTATATTATTTGATCTTTAATGACTTTTTCAGGATTTTCCACAAAGAGTTCCCTAGCCTTATCTTGGCCATATTTTTTGCTCACTATCTCATAAGCCTCTCGCATATAAGGTGGACGACCCTCTAGATTATGCATATCACTAGCGACTATATGGACTAAGTCCCTCTCTAAGAAATAGCGAGCACGCTTTTTCATGAATTTATAAGTATCGCCAAACAGTTTTGGTTTGAGGATGCTCGAACTATTGACCTGTGTATAGCATCCCATGTTGATGAGGTCGTGCACCCTTTTTTCGTTGTTTTCCAAAGCATCGTAACGCTCTATATGGGCAATAACAGGGGTTATTCCCAACATCAAAATATTGGTCAATGCGCTATGGATTTCACGATAAGGGGTATTCATGCTAAATTCTATCAAGGCATAGCGAGTGCCATTTAGTTGCGGAATCTGTTGATTCTCTAATTTGTTTAAAGCATCACTGCTGTAATAAATCTCTGCTCCATACAAGATGGTTAAGTCGGGAGCAATTTCTTTAGCCAACTCCTTAACAACTTTAAAATTTCTTGCAATATCCTTCTCTGGTGTTTCAAACATCCCTTTCCGACGATGGGAGGTCGAAACGATGGTACGGACTCCTTGGGCATAGGCTTCCTTCAGAAGCGCTATACTCTCTGCCTTATTCTTTGGGCCATCGTCTACATCAAAAACTATGTGTGAATGGATATCAATCATCTTATTTTCCTTCCATGATATCTTTGATTTCTGTTTTGAGTGTCTCTAAGCTATTTGGATCCACCTCTAGCATATAAAGGCTACTGTCAGGCATGGCATAGGAAGGAAGATCCATACGACCAGTTCCCTTTAGATCTCGAGTGATGACAGTATATTTCCCTCCACTTGCTAGTTGGGCATTTACTAAGCTAACCATGGTTTCAGGAGGCATATTTGTTTGTACAGAATCTTGCAGACTTTGCATAATACCATCAAAGTTCTTCAAGGCTTCTGCTGAAGTTAGTTTTTGAATAATGGCAGCAATGACTTTTTGTTGATTACGTCCACGATCACCATCACCATTGGTTAAGGAGTAACGTTCACGGACAAATCCTAGAGCCTGCTCAGAGTTTAGGTGCACATTCCCAACAGGGAAGTGATAGTTCCCATGAAGTGATGTGAAGTCTTGATCATTATAAACATCGACACCACCTAAGAGATCAATCAATTTCAAGAAGGAAGTGAAGTTGAGTCGTGCATAGTAATTCAAATCAATTCCATAGAGATTTTCTAATGTATGAATGGAAGCATCCACGCCGTAAATACCTGCATGGGTCAATTTATCATTTTGGTTATTACCGCCATCAGCTATAGGCACATAAGCATCACGAGGCGTTGTTGTCAGAAGAATTTTCTTGGTTTCTTGATTAACCGTCATGATGATATTGACATCCGAACGAGAAACGGAGCTAATCGGTCCGTATGTATCAATCCCACTAATATAGATATTAAAAGCCTTGTTTTGAGAAACCTTAGGTGCCTCAACAGTCTTGGTTAGTTCTTTGGTATAAATCTTCTTGATCTTTTTGGCATGGTCTGGGTACTCTTGCTCGATCAGATTTTCAAAGACACTGTTCAAAACGATTGCCTTGGCCTCTCCAGCCAGCAAACTCTTATAAGCCGCAAGATAGGAAGCACTCTCTTCAACCGTTAAGTCTTTACTCTGACTTGTCTTAATATCATCGAGCAGTTTTTTAATATTTTCTGCATCTGTTTTGGTCGGAGCCGTCACACTGGATAATTCCGAGACATTTCCAATCTCGCTATCCGCCAAAACTGCAACACTGATAGAGTAACTAGAATAGTTAGATGTCGCATTGAGTTGATTTGCTAGGCTAATAAATTGATGAACTCCAATCAAAGAAATGGAACTGACAAATACCGACACCAAGAGTAAAATCATGGTGAAAATCTTAGCTTTTCTCTTTAGAATCAAAAATAAAGCTATTAGCGCAAGCAAGATCATAACGATTGCTATAAGAACATTGGCATAGCTAATTGCTAAAATATGATATCTGAATATTAAAAACATCAAAAAACAAGCAAGCACGATATATACAAACAACAAAATAATATTGATGCTTTGTTGAATCTTGCTCGTTTTTCTTTCTTTTGAATGTCTACTCAACTTACACCTCTACAAAGTATTTTTTATTTTTATTATATCATAAAGTAGTACTGGATACCATTAAGACATATTAAGTAACCGTTTTTATTCACCTTAAAAACATGAATAGTAAATTTCAATGATAAAACAGCTAAAACTTTACTTAAAAGAGATTTCTCAGTTAAAAAGGCCGAGACAAAAATCCCGACCTTTATGTTTATTGATCATGAAATTTTATCACGATAGCAGATGATTTTTTGTTCATCTTTTAAACTATGAGATGAAGTTTGGGTTTACCGATTTCTGTTCTACTACCACTCTTTATACTTATTTCACGTGACTTTCAAAGTCTTTTTGACTCTTTTCGACAGAATTTTTACGTTCTTGTTCCCATTTAGCCTTAGCTTCGTCAAATTGAGCAGTTGTTACTACCTCTGTTTGCAGTCTCATGTACTTGTAGTTACTTCCAGTACCTTTGATTCCGACAAGTGAGTAAGCTCGTGTAAATGGTGTAACACGTGTCACTGAAGCCCCACCACCGTTTGAATTTACAGGGAGCAATAGCGAACTATCAATCAACCAGGCTTGTGCATCTGCATAATTTTCATAACGTTTGGCTACGTCTGTATTTTCTGCATCTGCCGCTTTCAATTTTTGAGTATATTGGTCCAATCCGATATTTGTAATCTTATCCGTATCCTTGCTTGGATCAAGTCCTAAAATCTTGAGATAGAATCCATCCTCAGCGTTGAAAGGATTAAGATAAGTTGATGGATCTTGGTAGTCTGCAGACCAACCATCCAAGTTTAAATCATAGTCATGATCAGCTGTGGTTGGTGCTTGGAATGTCGCATTGGCATAGTCTTCTGTTGAAATTTGAACTACATCAATCACTACATTTTCTGCCCCAAGAGTTGATTCGACAGATTGTTTAAGCGAATTAATCTTTGGAAGCAAGGTTTTGTTAACTTGGTCTACAGGCAAGTCCAAATGAATTGGGAAGCTCACACCTTGAGCTTCTAACTCTTTCTTAGCCTCAGCAAATTGAGCTTGTGCTTTTTCTTTGTTGAAGTATCCATCTTGAGCATCTTCAAGATTCATATTTGACCACTGGGTACCGTAGTTTACTAACTTAGATGAAACCGTCTCACCAAAGGTCTTATCTCCAACTTGTACGAAAGTTGGTGGGACAAGCGTGTTACGAAGAGTGTTTTTAGCAGCTTCTTCTCCATTAGACTGAGCTGAGTAGGCTGTACGGTCAATTGCAAAGTTGATGGCTTGACGGAAGTTTTTATTTAAAATCGCAGCTTGAGTCGCTTGTTTTTGATCATCGCTAGTCTTAGCTGTATGATTGTATGCTTGGCGGTTAACGTTAAAATTATAGTACCAAGATGTTGCATCTTGCAAGCTATAAACGATATTGTCCTTGTATTTTTCCTTTGTCTTAGCGAAGTTTGAGCTATTCGGGTAGACACCAGCAGACGAGTAGGCTCCGCTTTCGAAATTACGGATTGTCATATCTTGGTCAGAACCATCAACATAAGCTAATTTAACTCTTTCAATCGTTACTTTATCTTGATCGTAGTAATGAGGATTCTTCTTGTACTCAAGTGATGATTTTGATGTAAATTCTTTTAACAAATAAGGACCGCTATAAAGAATACCATCTGGTTTTAATTCTCCAAATTCTTTTCCTTTAGAAGCCAAGAATTCTTCATTAACAGGAAACAAGATACTGTTAGTTGTCTTAGAGTTCCAGAATGGCTCTGGTCGTGTCAAGGTATATTGGACAGTATAGTCATCCAAGGCTTTGACCCCAACATTTGAAAAGTCAGTATTTGCACCTGTCACATAATCATCCAAACCCTTGATTGAGTTTTGAATCAAATCGAGCGCTTGACTCTTGTTGTCAGCTGCATATTTGATACCTGTAACGAAATCTTGTGCTTTAAGGGGAGCGTATTCTTCACCGTCAGCTGTAAACCACTTGGCATCCTGGCGAAGTTTGTAGGTATAAGTTAAACCATCCTTAGAAACACTCCAATCTTCTGCAAGGGCAGGAATGAGGTTTCCATAGTTATCATTTTCAAGCAAACCATCTACCAAGTTGGTTACAACAGCAGTGTTATCACCAGAGTAGTCCAACAGGTAGTTGAAAGTTGTTGGGTCTGCACCAAAGGTAGACGAGTAGGTTTTAGCATCTGATGCTGACTTACCACATGCCGTCAATAAGACCGCAGCAGCAAGTGTCAACCCCGCTCCAATCAAACGTTTTTTAAGTTTCATGTTTTATCTCTCCTTATATGTTAGGTTTTATAACATATAACTATTTTATCAAATTTTGAACTAAAAGTAAAGTTATATCCTTATTTGTCCGTTACTCAACAAAAGGAGATAAGAAAGAAATCCCGCTTCAAAACAGGATTTCTTTTTTCATTACAAAAGACTATTTAACATGATTTGCTAGTTCTTTTTGGTATTTGGCATTTGTTTCAATCTTCTCTTTTTGCCATTTCTTAAGAGCTTCTTCGTATTCTTTAGCTGTTACGATATCATTTTGCAACTCTAAGCCCTTGAATACAAACGGATCTCCCTTGATACCAACTTGAGAGTAAGCTTTTGTGAATGGCACTGTACGGCTAACTGTCGGAGAACCACCTGAAGAAGCTACAGGGATAAGAAGTGAGCTATCTGAAACCCAAGCTTGTGCTTTGGCATATTTTTCATAGCGTTTGTTAAGATCGCTTGTTTCTGATGCTGCATCATCCAAGAGTTTCTTGTACTCATCAAGTCCAACTTGAGCCATGACTTCTGGATCTTTACCTTTTGTGATACCCAAGTGTTTAAGAGCAGAACCCTTCTTAGCATCTAAGATATTGAGGTAGGTTGCTGGGTCTTGATAGTCTGGTCCCCATCCAGTTCCGTTCAAGTCATAGTCTTTTTGAGAAGGCACTTTGGCTTGAGATGTGATACTCATTTTCTCATTGTCAGTCATTTGAAGGACATCGATGACAACATTTTCACTTCCAAGTGCTGCTTCAACAGATTGTTTGAGAGAGTTTGTTTGCTGTACAGCAATGACATCTGTCTGTTCAACTGGAATATCCAAATGAATAGGGAAAGTTACACCTTTTGCTTGCAATTCTGATTTTGCTTTTTCAAAGGCAGCTTTTGCTTTTGTTGGATTATAAAGAGTATCTTTACCATCTGTCAAAGCTACATCCTTCCACTGGTCTCCGTATGTTACCAATTGTTCTTGAGCCAATTCACCGAAGGTCTTTTCACCAACCTGAACATAGTCATAAGGCACAAGGCTGGTACGAATAATCTTGTCTGCCCCTTCTTCGCCATTCAACTGAGCTGCATAAGCATGACGGTCAAGCGCGAAATTGATAGCCTGGCGGAAGTTCTTATTGAGAAGCGCTTCTTTAGTTGATGTTTTTTGAGCATCATCTGTTTTAGCTGTTTTATTGTAAGACTGACGATTTACGTTGAAAGTAAAATAATAGCTAGTGGCTTCTTGTGGGCTATAAACAATCTTATCGCCGTATTCTTTCTTAGTTGAATCAAAGCTTGAACTAGTTGGGAAAAGGCGTGCTGTCGTATATGAGCCTGACGCAAAGCTACGAATCAATGATTCTTGGTCAGAGCCGTCGTAGAAAGTAAGCTTGACGTGGTCAATCTTAACATTATCCTTGTCCCAGTAATTCGGGTTCTTTTCGTACTCGATCACGGATTTCGAAGTGAAGTTCTTCAAAATATAAGGACCATTGTAGAGAATACCTGAAGGCGCTGCTGCACCGTAATCTTTCCCTTGAGAATTTAAGAATTCTTCATTAACTGGGAGCATGGTTGCTGTTGTTACCTTAGAATTCCAGAAGCTTTCTGGTTTGTTCAAGGTATACTCAACCGTATAGTCATCAACTGCTTTGACACCGACTGTTGAGAAGTCATTCGTTTCACCGCTAACGTACTCTGCCAATCCTTTGATGGAGTCTTGGATAAGTGTTAGGCCATCTGATTTACCATCTGCAGCATGTTTCAAACCAGTCACAAAGTCTTGGGCCTTGACTTCAGCATACTCTTCTCCTTCAGAAGTATACCATTTGACACCTTTACGTAGCTTGTATGTGTAAGTCAAACCGTCCTGTGAAACAGACCAGTCTTCAGCAAGCGATGGAATCAAGTTTCCATATTTGTCATTTTCCAAGAGTCCATCGACCAGGTTAGCGATGACATCTGATGTTGAACTTTTACTAGTAACGCTATAGTCCAATGTTGTTGGATCAATAGCATAAACATACGAAAATGTTGTTGGAGCATCTGCTTTTTTCTCAGTCTTGCCACAAGCCGCCAAAAGAAGAGCTGCGCTCATCGTTATCCCTGCTACTGCGAGCCACTTTTTCGATTTCATCGGTATTCTCCTTTAAAATACTATTTTTCACCATTATACCCTATTTTTATATAAAAGCAAGGGTTTTAAGGGTATTTTTTAGAAAATTCAAACTAATATTTATTAAAGAAATTTCTACACTTATTTTAGAAGAAACTCAAGCATCTTTGGATACTTGAGTTTCTAGGTTTATTTGGCTAATTCGACACTGAAGGCATCCCATGGAGCCAAGGTCTGTGTAGCTAAAGCTGCTTCTACTGATGTATTTTCAATCAAGACAGATGTGATTGATTCTTCAACTGCGAATTCTTGCTTTTGGTCGGACAAGTTAGCCACTACTAGGAATCGACGGTCGCCATCTTTACGGATGTAAGCAAAGACTTTTTCAGCCGTTTCAAGGAGTTCAAAATCAGCTCTCACCAACCAGCTATTTTCCTTACGAAGTTTTACCAATTTTTGATAAGTATAGAAAATAGAATCTGGGTTTGCCAGTGCTTCCTGAACGTTGATTGCTTCGTAGTTTGGATTAACAGCCAACCAAGGTTGTCCGTCTGAGAAACCAGCATTTTTTGTCTCATCCCACTGCATTGGAGTACGCGCATTGTCACGCCCAATCACACGAATGCTATCCATGATTGTTTCCATTGAAACACCTTTTTCAAGAGCTTCACGCGCATAGTTGAGGGATTCAATATCATCTACTTGCTCCAAGCTTTCAAACGGGAAATTGGTCATTCCAATCTCTTCGCCTTGGTAGATATAAGGCGTCCCTCTCATGAGATGAAGCAAGATGGCATATGCTTTGGCAGATTTTTCACGGTAGTCTTGGTCATTTCCCCAGATAGAGACAATACGAGGGAGGTCATGGTTGTTCCAGAAGAGGGAATTCCAGCCATCTTCAACTCCCAACTCTGTCTGCCATTTGTTGAAAATTTCTTTTAACTTCCCAACATTTAGCTCTTTTTGGTACTGCCACTTAGGTTTCCCTTCCTGATACTGAAGACAGATATGTTCAAACTGGAAGACCATAGACAGTTCTTGTCCTTTAGGATCTGAATAGAGTTTAGCGATCTCTGGTGTTGCTCCCCAAGTTTCCCCTACTGTCAAGAGTTCTTTATCGCCAAAGGTTGCTTGATTCATTTCCTTGAGGTAGGGATGAAGCATAGGACCATTGTTGACAATCTTCTGATCAGGAATCTTCCCAATCATGTCAATGACGTCCATACGGAATCCACCAATCCCTTTATCAATCCAGAAATTCATCATCTCATAGATTTTTTGGCGAAGTTCTTCATTTTCCCAGTTGAGGTCCGGTTGCTTCTTGCTGAAAAAGTGCAGGTAGTATTGACCAGACTTTTCATCGTATTGCCAGGCAGATCCACTGAAAATTGACTCCAATTCGTTAGGTTCATCACGCCAGATATAGTAGTCTCGCTCAGGACTATCAGGATTTTCACAAGCTTCAATAAACCAAGCATGCTCATCTGATGTATGATTGACCACCAAATCCATAATGATTCGGATATCTCGTTTTTTAGCCTCAGCAATCAGCACATCCATATCTTCCATGGTTCCAAAGATAGCCGCGATATCTTGATAATTGGCAATATCATAACCATTGTCATCCATGGGGCTATCATAGACTGGAGAAAGCCAGATTGCTGTGATCCCTAACTTAGCTAGATAGTCTAGCTTACTGGTAATTCCAGGTAAATCACCAATCCCATCTCCATTGCTATCCTTAAAACTTTTTGGATAGACCTGATAAACAACGGCATTGTGCCACCATTTTTCTTGCATCTTTTTTCCCCTTTTAACATTCACTTTATTCCATCATAGACCTTTTCTTAATTTTATGCAAGCGTTTGCTTCAATCTTTTTCCTTATTTCGAACCTCCGTTGTTTCTTATCTTCTATTTTTTTTATATAATAGAGGTCAGAGGTAAAAAAATGAAAAAACAAGCTTTTAGTTCTGAACAATATTTAAATCTACAACGCGACCATATCTTGGAACGCATCAACCAATTTGACGGCAAACTCTACTTGGAGTTTGGTGGCAAAATGTTAGAAGATTTCCACGCTGCTCGTGTCCTTCCTGGATATGAACCAGATAACAAAATCAAGCTCTTGCAAGAATTGAAGGAGCAAGTTGAGGTTGTTATCGCTATTAACGCTAGCAATATCGAGCACTCAAAAGCTCGTGGAGACTTGGGCATTTCTTATGACCAAGAAGTGCTTCGTTTGATCGATAAATTCAATGAACTTGGTATCTTTGTTGGTTCAGTTGTCATTACTCAATATGCAGGACAACCGGCAGCAGATGCCTTCCGTAATCAATTAGAGAAAAATGGAATCGACTCTTATCTTCACTACCCTATCAAGGGGTATCCGACAGATATGGATCACATCATTTCTCCTGAAGGTATGGGGAAAAACGACTATATCAAAACTAGTCGCAATTTGATTGTCGTGACAGCTCCTGGGCCTGGTTCAGGTAAGTTGGCAACTTGTATGTCTAACATGTACCACGACCAAATCAATGGTATCAAGTCTGGTTATGCCAAATTTGAAACCTTCCCAGTTTGGAATCTCCCACTTCATCATCCAGTCAACTTAGCTTATGAAGCTGCTACAGCAGACCTAGATGATGTCAACATGATTGACCCATTCCATCTCCAAACTTATGGAGAAACCACAGTCAACTACAATCGTGATATCGAGATTTTCCCCGTTCTTAAGCGCATGCTGGAACGTATCTTGGGTGAATCTCCTTATGCGTCTCCAACTGACATGGGTGTCAATATGGTTGGTTTTGCAATCACTGATAACGTCGCTGCCATTGAAGCATCTAAACAGGAAATTATCCGTCGCTATTACCAGACAGTTCTTGACTTCAAAGCTGAGAAGGTTGGAGAAACTGCTGTGAAGAAGATTGAGCTTCTCATGAATGACCTGGGTATCACACCAGCTGACCGAAAGGTTGCTGTTGCCGCACGTCAAAAAGCAGAAGAAACAGGCGGACCTGCTCTAGCTCTTGAATTACCTTCTGGTGAAATCGTTACTGGTAAGAACTCAGAACTCTTTGGTCCAACAGCGGCTGCATTGATCAATGCTATCAAGATGTCCGCTAACATTGATGCTGAAACAAAATTAATTGAACCAGAAGTGGTGAAACCAATTCAAGGTTTGAAAATCAATCACTTGGGTAGTCGCAATCCACGTCTGCATTCTAATGAGATTCTCATCGCTCTTGCAATCACAGCTATGCAGAATCCCGATGCAGACCGTGCTATGAAAGAACTCGGAAACCTCAAAGGAAGCGAAGCCCATTCTACTATTATCTTAACAGACGAAGATAAAAATGTTCTTCGCAAACTAGGTATCAACGTAACCTTTGATCCTTACTATCAATACGATCGTTTGTATCGCAAGTAAAAATACGAAACTCACTCCTCTTAGAGTTGGAACCTTATCATCCAGCTCTAAGAGTTTTTTATATCTTGCAAGTCTTCCACAAGCATATCTTTCAAAAAGAATTTTCATTTTAATAGAAACTGGGATAACATTTAATTTTAGATTTATTTCTAATGAATCCTTAAAAGGAGTGATACTCAATGAAAATCAAAGAGCAAACTAGGAAACTAGCCGCAGGTTGCTCAAAG
>OGTC01000283.1_pt1 | contig 18486 bp, 9 predicted proteins | sample 1574531 | NCBI WGS metagenome assembly OGTC01 (sample SAMN03295859, study PRJEB24534) | human gut metagenome | isolation source: fecal sample 2 from infant 9 | host: Homo sapiens | place: USA: Pittsburgh, PA | collected 2014-07 | reverse complement strand
GGAGGAGGAGGAGGAGGAAGAGGAAGACTCCTATTCAGATCATAGCGAGGAGGCTGCATCAGAGTTCAAGGATGCTAAACAACCGAAAGAAAATGAAGGCCAGTCTTTGTTTGTTGATAATGAAGATATAAATAGCTCCAACTCGGAAACCAATGAAAATGAAAGACAAGCTGAACCCAAAGGTGACGTTGTTTATTCAACAAAGAAATTTGCCTTGCACTTGTATGATTCAATAAGTGGTACGTTTGTGTTGAAAAGTAGCTCAGTTGATTTAAAATTGATTGATTTGAGCAAATGGGAACATACATTGTATATTACTTCCACAGATGGATTGATAGTCAATGCAACAGTGAGCAAGTATATGAATCCTACATTCAATTATGAACATTCTTCTTTTATTTTCAACCACTACACATTCAAAGATAACGAAATTGTGGCAAACTCATGGCTGTTAAAGTTTCTTGAGTTTAATGATTTGGTTCAATTTCAAAACAAATTTGTTGTTGCAATGTATGAGACCTTGAATAAGAAAAAATTTGGTGCTGATAAAGGAGAGGACGAGTACTTTGTTGATGCATTTTCAAATTTGGATTTAAGGAACAAGAATGACTCGGTGAGTGAAGAAGAAGAGGATGAATCAGAAGACGAGTCAGAAGACGAGTCGGAAGATGAGTCAGAAGATGAGTCAGAAGATGAGTCAACGGTTGAACCAGAGGTTGATGAGTCGGCAAAAGAATTCAATGAGGAGTTGCAAACTTTTGGCAAAAAGGACAAAAACACATACTTGAGTGTCGGATACAAGGATCGTGCCTATGTGGCTCGTGGTGACAAGATTGGTGTATTTAGCCAAGACGACAAGTCACTAAATTTCCAAACAACAATCAATAATGTCACTGACTTGAAGGGACACAATTTCAATCCACAAAAGATGTTGCTTCACCAAGAAGATCAATTTTTGATTTTATCCAATCCTGATGTGAATGATAAAGCTCTTTACAAAATGGATCTTAATCGTGGTAAAATTGTCGAGGAGTGGAAAGTTTCCGATTTTGTACCGATTAAGTCATACGCACCTAGCTCCAAGTTTGCTCAATTGACAAATCAGCAAACATTGACTGGTATTTCTTCCAACGGACTTTTTGAAATTGATCCTAGATTAAAAGGCAATAAGTTAGTCAACGACCAAACTTATAAACAATACAAAACCATAAACAATCAATTCCAAACATTGGCTACGACTGAAAGTGGTCACATTGCTTTGGGCTCAGGTAAAGGTGATATTCAATTATTCGATCGATTAGGTGTCAATGCCAAAACAGCATTGCCAACCTTGGGTGATCCGATTGTTGGAATTGATGTATCAAAAGATGGCAGATGGATCTTGGCCACTTGCAAGACATACATCTTGTTAATTGACACCAAGATTTCTAGTGGTCAGAAAAATGCTGGCAAGTCCGGTTTCACAGCACACTTTGATAAGGACAAGAAACCAACGCCAAGGCGATTACATCTCTTGCCGGAACATGAGGCTTTTATAAACAATGCCAACCACAAGAATGAATTACATTTTACTCGAGCATATTTCAATACAGGAATAGACAAAAAGGAAACGGCAATTGTTTCATCTACTGATAATTATATAATTACATGGTCACTATTGAAGGTTTTGAAAAATGATCCTGTGCCTTATGTCGTTAAAAGGTATAAACAAAATGTTGTTGCTGATAATTTCAAATACGGATCGAATAATCAATTGATTATGGCGTTGCAGGATGATGTCTCAATGGTGAGTCGAAAAGCTTTGGCAAATCCCAAAGATGTGTTTCAAAAGTAGCTTGACTGCTCGGGAGTTTATAGTTTTCAAATTCTTGTTTGTGATACCCCCTTAATACATAATATCAATTAAACTCTTCATAATCAATGTTGGTAATTTGTCAATACCTCTACCAGAATTTAAATGAATCTTTCATCTCTTGGACCCAAAGCCGTCTAAATGCATTCAATTTCTGCAACTTCGTTGGCTTAAAATCGTGCACATCGATGTTTTTAAGCTGCGATAGATCTGGATAATGGTCATATGGTATACGATTTATCCTAGCGTGGATTTTACGCACCCATCGATTGAAACCGGGAGAGTCAATTAGTAGCCGATACAAATATTCATGGATTGAGTTTGGTGGTGGTCTCATTTTTTTTCTTCAAAAAATGTCGTGGGCGTGAGATAATAGTTATGAAGAGGAAGGGGGACTTTTCTCTCTTCAAGGAGGCATTTGGGAGTACGACGGGGGCTTTATTATTGATGGGTTTAAAGCATTGCAAAATGAAGGCAATTTTTGTCTTTTTTTTTTTTTCTCTGTTATTGGAGCAAACTGGGTAGAGTTAGAGCACGAGTCTTACACATTACAATATCCATGACTTTTTGCAAACAGTGGTTAGTTGAGTGTTTGATATGTTCTTGGGCTAACGATAACAACTTTATCTGGTTAGAGCACAGATGGTGAGTATTACCTTAATAAACAATGAAACTGTCCCTATTCACGTGACATAATTTCCTATTTAAGACAAAACATAAACAACCAGTACTAAACCACAAACGTCTTCTGATAGAAAAAACACCATCACCCAAAAAACCAACTTTCCATAACAAAACCACCATTAAGTAAATAACATATCCACGTATACTTCAACAGGCTTTAGTAACAACAGCTACCCCACAAAAATGACTAGATCACTATTGTCACTGCTGGAAGATGATGAATTGATTGATGAAATTGAAGAAATTGATTACGATCTTCTACCGTTTGAGGATTCTGTGCGCAAACAGCAACAACAACAACAACAACAACAACAACAACAGCAACAGCAGCAACAGCAGCAGCAGCAGCAACTTGATCATGCAACGTTCGTTCCAACTAGACCTAGATCAACACCACCACATTTAGGCAATACGCGAATATGTCTTCCTCCTAATAAGAACAACACTAATCGATATACGAATGAGCTATTTGACGCTACAAACAATTTTACTGCCAAACAGAGGCGACTGTCAACCAATGCGCGAAATTTGCAAAATTTACAAGATTGTAAAGTGATGCCACCTGACCAAAAGTTTCTTGGATGTGTTGAATGGAATCAAATGGAGGAAATTGATTTTGAGTTGGATGACGTGACAAGAACTAGAGTGTTTAATAATCGATTCAAGAGACCTATTGATGAGATCAACCCTGAGCTAAGCGAGTATTTCAGAATACGTCGTAATGAAAACAAAGAGAACTTGTCCAAACCGTATAAAGTGACAAAAAAACCGCCAGCATCGAGCAAACGTAAGAGCTTACCCTTAGTTGAAACCAACAATATCCAGAAAAGGACCGTCCTGCCATTCAAGAAACTATCACCGGAAGCTGTTACTAAGACAGTCCCAGAAGGTGTATGCCAGCCAAAACATCAAACCCTAACACCTTCGAAGTCGTGTCTTTCGATCGATGATGCCAAAATATACCTAATTGAATCACTGTCAGGACTAATCAACCAAGCCACTGATTTTGCCACTGAACTTAATGGGTGTACCAATGAGTCGCTACCGTTTCCAGAACACGAAAATGAAGTGGTGCAGATACCAACAAACTCTAGTGATGCTCAACAAATGGCAATAATACGAATGTTTAATATCAAAATGGATAGAGCAAGAAAGGGGATACGAACGGGGTTTTATTCAGAAAAGGAGTTTAAAGAGTATCAGGCCAGACTCAAGCCACAAGAAGCCATGAATGTGATGAAAGATACTGGAATTGAGGTTGTATCTCAATCTTCAGAATCCAATGCAGAAGATAAAAACGTCTCCAAAAAGAAGGAGAAAAGAGTTCAATGGCCTGATAGCCTAGAATGGTGACATCTGTCTTCTGTTCTGCTTCAGTGATGTCGTACATAGATAACCCTATTTTAATGTATTTCAATTTTGGGTCTAGACCCTGTTACAGCCTCGTTAATGTCGTATAACGCGTAGTGTTGTCATTTTTCTGTTGACAAAATTTCCACCAACAATAATTTTCACACACTCTCATACAAGGAGCAACTCCATAGCTATCCCTACCAATACTACAACAACGACTACTTCACAACATATATCCAACAATGTCCACGTTCTTTGATGAAATGCAAATGTCATTTGCCGACGTGAAAATCACCGATGGCACCAAGATCGACACCTCAGATTTCTTGCAAGCGTCAGAATCACTTGTCAAATTGTTTGATTTGCTAGGATCGACTGCTTTCGTTGTTGTCCAAAATGATATGAATGGTAATATTGCCAAGATTCGTAAAAAGTTATTAGATGACCCGGCCAATGCATCCACTTTGCAAGATTTGATCCTTACTGAGTCAAAAACCAAAACCAAAACTGCGACTCAAGGTTTATTATGGTTATCACGAGGTTTACAATTTACAGCTCAAGCAATGAGAGAAACCGTTGATCAACCAACTAAGGAGTTGACTACTACTTTTACTGATGCTTATGGTAAAACATTGTCGAAATATCATGGTATGTTTGTTAAACCAGTTTTCAAATTAGCCATGCAAGCGTGTCCTTACAGAAAAGATTTCTTTGCCAAATTGGGTGCTGATCAAGCCAAAGTTGCTGAACAATTGAAAGTCTGGTTGGAAGCTTTGGAGAACATTGTCAAGATTATCTTCGACTTCTTTGTCTCGGGTAATTATGGCAAGGGATTGTGAGGAGACAGTAACTATGATGATAAAATACGATTGAAAAATATGTAAAAGAATAAACAATACTTAGACTCTATTGATTCAAAGTGACTATTCAAAGTTTAACAAACGCTTGCCCCCTTTGCTCTATAACCTTCTATTCCAGTACTTCATCCTCACCAATCTTTTTTGTAGCCTTCATCAATTCATACAACTGACCTACTTGCTCCGGCGTCATTTTATCCAACTCCGTCTTGCTCAATTTCCCATCAAGCCATTTTCCACCATCAACTTGTTTCAAATAATCTTGCCATTCAGTCAAGAATCCCACTATATGTAACGGATTATCGATTTTCTTGTGATCTTTGAATTCCTTTTTTACGTATTCGTCACCCAAATAACGCAATTCTTGAGGTAATTTATGTACATGAGCTCGTAGTATGGCTCGGTACAATTTCAATGGTGGGAGTAATGGAGTTTGGTTTGGCCTTTCTGGACGACGTGGTCTAACTCGAAGTGCTAATGTTGGTCTCATGTCTCAATGTGGGGTCAGTGGATATAAAGTCAGTGGATGTGGAGTGTGTATATAAAGCAACAGCTGGACTAAGGGAGGGACGAAGTGTTATTGAAGACCATCACTGCAGGGCAGATTGAACTTTTTTCTAGAACAGTAAAAGAACAATCCTGCATAGAGAAGGCTTTTACTGGATGGGTAGGTAACATAGCAAAGCCTGCCAAGAGATGGACCGTTACAAACCACCTGTCACAGGTTGTAAAGTCTTGGAAGGCTTTAGATTGGGGTCTACGAGGTGGGCTTGAATTTCGATAAAAAGGTTGCACTGCCCAGCCAACTAATTTGTCAAATAAAAGATTGCCGTTTTAATAAACCAAGAGGATACCCCAAGACATTCAACTCGAAAAATTCCGCCTGTTGATCGATTTCATTTTACCACATTCAATTCTGATACAAATAACAGGTGTAAATGTGACTTTTGTAGTTGTCATAGCCTCACTCTTATACTTGGACGCCATGGACCTCATTGTTGGGAATTCAATAACCTAATTGGGTAGGAGAGCATATCTACATAACGTATACGGCAAGGACACTAACCCCCTTGCATTGTACAATAGCTCAACACAATGAGAAAAGCGATGTGGATTCTCATTATCATGTGTTTATGTTTATGTTTATGGTGGGATATTCCCAATTGGGAATTGGTAGCTTGAAATTTGGTTGTTCTTTTTATTTTCGAGTTTCGAGTTTTGAGTTTTGTCAGATTTTCGCAATTTCCTAATTAGGATAATTTCTTTTGATCTTAAAGCCAAATGAGGATCAAAAAATCGGTTTATCATTGTAATACTACCATAAGCAGATCCACAACAGAGTACACAACAAAGTACACAACAGAACACAAACCTTAATAAAGTGACAATGACGATGATGATAAACCTGATGGTTTATATATTACGAGTTGATCCGCCCTTGGGTTAGGAAACTTTTTGAAAAAGAAAGAAGATAGTCAACTCACATTCATTCATTCCTTTCTACCCTACCAAATCCCACTCGCTAGATTGAAAGTTACGCACAACCTAAATATCATGAGAATCAATACCCTTATACTATCTGCTGCTTTGGCTGCCGCAGCACCAGCTTCAATTGAAGATTCTGAATTATCTGCTGTTATTGAGTCAGCCCAAACTACCACTGCATCGAATACTGCTTTGGGTGATGGTGTGAACACAGCTGCCTTACAAAATACAAATACAGCAACTGAGATAGCTACAGGAGCTGCTACAGGAACAGCTACTGCAGCAGGTACATCAACAACAGCAGGTTTACTCGGTGGATTGGTTGATGGGTTATTCGGTAGTCAGTCAAGTGGAACGAGCCAAACTCAAGCTATCAATTCTCAACTAACTTTGTTAGCCTCTGGATCATCAACTGGTCAAACTTCTACCGCAACTGGTAATGATTTGCTCGGAGATCTTTTCGGTTCAGGATCAACTACTGGTAGAGGTTCTAGTCAAGCTCTTACCAATGCTACACCCACTGGTTCATCTACAGCATCAACAGAAGGTTTTCTTGATGGGTTGTTGGGCGGACTCTTTGGAGGAGATTCGGCCACTACTGGCACTACCATTACAAGTACTACAAGCGGTGAGTCTAATTCAACAGGGAGCGATTCATTAGATGACTTGTTTGATGATTTCTTTGGCTCAAGCTCTGGAAACACAACCACTACATCACAGACCTCAACATCAACCGGAGGATCTCTACTCGGTGATATATTCGATGATTTATTTGGTGGTAGTTCAGATTCCAACTCAACTGGCACATCATCATCATCAGCAACATCATCAACTACCAGCACTGGCTCATTTATCGATGATATACTTGACGCCCTCTTTGGTGATTCCAACTCTACAAGCTCATCAAGATCATCATCATCTACAGGATCTACCTCAGGAAGTGGAGACTTGATTACAGATCTTTTAGGACTTGGAGAAGAAATCTTTGACGACTTATTTGATGGGAACTCCACATTGTTTTCGGGAGAGAGTATTATTGGCTCATTGTTGGGTTTTGCCGGTGAAATCTTTGATGATTTATTTGACAGCAATTCCTCATCTTCATCAAGTGGATCATCAGGTTCATTCTTCAGCACCTTGTTGAGTTCATTATTTGGCGGTTCATCAAGTTCATCCAGCAGTACTGGCTCATCCTTTAGTTTTTCAGATCTTGTTTCCGACGTTTTTACTACGTTATTCAGTTCAATCTTTGGTGGTTCAAATGGAGCAAGTAAAGATCAATGTACGGTAAAGAGATCCTTAAAAAGAAGTTTGTCTGAACAAAAAGAGATCAAGAAACTTGTGAGAAAGAGTGTCAATAGAGTCATTGCAAGAAGAAAAGCTGAATTTGCACAAAAGGCAAAGAGAGCAGAGACTTTATCTGACTTGCCTTATGTTAACCTCACGTAAGGTGGGAAAGAGGTGAAACCAGTTATTTTATACCCGATGTTTTTAGTTCCAAAGAGGCTTGAGATTAGCCGATTTCATGATTTGATTGTTTCGTAATATGTCACAGAAGATGGCTTTATTTCCGCTTTCGTAAAAGTGTTAGTCAAACTCTTTAGAATCATTCGATGCTAGTTGAATGATGTAGATAGGGGTACCAGTTGAAAAGTTACCCTTGTTGGCAGTAAATCACTCTTCACAAACCAGCGGCATGCAACGATTCACCCAGTGTTTACAGAATATATACCCGTGCATTCCATTTAAGAACCGCTCTCCACCCCCGTCTTTATTGGTTGCATTTTTAATCCAATTGACACACATGTGCATCTATTATTAGAATCTCATAACCATTGTACGAGACGAGTTGGGGTAAAAGCATTCTTATTGACAGGGAGATCTAGAATTCCTTTGTTCACCACAAAAGCGAGTCCCTTTAAGATTCAATAAAAAAAAAGAATTCTTTACCGAATTAGTAAATTTTTAATTCATTTTTATACGCTGTACATTGTACACCGTATCATAGTCTATTCCCGATTCACAAAGGAACATATTGAGGCAGACTGAGGGTTCTCCGTTAAAAGTGGGTTCGTCCTTTATGATGATAGTTACAACATGGAAGGACTGTTATTGGTAGAGCAAATGGAAGTTTGCAGGAGCCGACACATGCATTCTGTACGGCAACCCAACTACAAATCGATTACAAGTGCTTGACTTTGAAGCAACTGTCCCTACATCTATTGGAACTCGTTATTGTTACTGACAAAGAGGAATTTACGGGTCTCGCATTTATCCAGCTTACTTTTGAACATACATTGTGGATTAGACGACTTCGAAAAGATTAATTTTGTTGTTTAAGTCCCAAGTTAGGAAAGTTTGATGAAACAATAACAGATCCCTCGCTTGTACTACTCCAACCCTTGACTTGTATTCCATTTCTTTACATTTTCATGTTAGGCACAAAGTATCGACTAATCTTACTTCCCAAATAGGAAATTATTTTACACCCACACATCAGTACACACTAACAAAAACAAATTTGATGTTTACTTATATACAGGACAAACACAAAAGCAGAGGTTGCAAAATTTACCAAATTGAGAAAAGAGTATGTACCCCAAATATTCTTCACAACCAAAACAAGTTAATAATGTGTTTTCAATACACAAGACATCCAGGGCCCAAGAGCTTTCATTTATAACTAGTTAAAAAGTATAATTTGTTTCAACATTTCTATTATTTTGATATCTTTCAGAACCAATTACGCCTTTTGTTTGTCCATCAGCAATTGACTCCAACTTTTTCATACTTTCGTTAACGTTAGAACCATAGGTCAGAAATTGGAAAGGTTGAAAAGAAAATGAAAGTGTCAACGTTAACTTCAATCTGCTTGGCTTTGATGGCTTTTGCCAATGCGGAAGGAGTACACCAACAAAAGAGAGGCTTTTTTGATGATATAATAAATGGAATTACGGGCAATACAGCTACAGCTGCAGCCAATTCACCAGCAGCAGCTGCATCCCCAACTACAACAGCAACAGCAGCAGCAGGTAGTGCATCACCTGTTGCTGCCACAGGAGGCTCTTCATCAGCAGTACCTGAAGAGGACGACGAAGAGGATTGTGAGGAAGAAGATGGATCTACAACACCATCATCAACCAGCCCAACTGCATCTAATACAGTCAGCAGTAACCCTACTTCATCCGACCCTACTTCATCAGACCCAGCTTCATCCGACCCAGCTTCATCCGACCCAGCTTCATCCGACCCAGCTTCATCAAACACAGCTTCATCAAACACAGCTGCAACTTCGTCTCAAGGGGGTCTTGATTCAATTTTATCAAACATCTTTCCAGGCTCGAGCTCATCGTCAACACCAAGTGACTCACAAACTATTGCCGGAGAGTCTTCATCATTGTCACAAAGCTTGGATCCCACTGCATCAACAGTGAGTAGCACACCGGTGTCATCCAACTCAACTTCAACAACACCCACTGGTGGAAATATCCTTTCTGGTATTGTCAGTGATTTGCTGCCATCAGAGAGTGGCTCCCAAAGTTCCTCAAGCTCAGAGCCAGATGACGACGATGAAGAGTGTGAAGACGAATCATCTAGTCCTGTAGCCTCAAATACCAACATCGTCCCCACCACAACTGGAGGTAACACCAATCCCACTATTACAAACGGAGGTAGCACCAACCCAACAACCACCACCGGAGGCAACACTGACCCAACTACCAACGCCGGAAGTAATTCCGATCCTGATACCACCACTGAATCAGGTAATTGGTTGAGCTCATTGTTGAACCCAAGCTCTTCCATCGCAGGTGTTTCAACCACTACAGGATTTAGCAACTCGCTGAGCTCATTGTTGGATTCAAGTTCTTCCCTTGCAGGTGGTGCTACTACAGCAAGCGAAGAAGATGACGACGAAACTGATTGTGAAACCGCTACCGATGATCCAACTACGAACGGTAACACGTCAGACCCAACTACAACTAATGGTGGAAACGGTGGCACTAAAGACCCAACTGTGACATCTGATCCTACTAATGGAACTACCACTTCTGGATCCGGTGGTGATGATGATGACGATGACGAAACTGATTGCGAAACCACCACTGATGATCCAACTACTACCACTGGTGGAAACGGTGGCACTAAAGACCCAACTGTGACATCTGATCCTACTAATGGAACTACCACTTCTGGATCCGGTGGTGATGATGATGACGATGACGAAACTGATTGCGAAACCACCACTGATGAGGTACCTACTGGTGGCGTCACTACTACCGAGTCGACCAGTATCGCTGGTGAGTCTAAGACTACTACTGTTACCACGACCAATGCTGGAGGTGGAGTCGAAACCAATACCATCACCACCCACGAACAACCAACAAAGAATCCTACTACTACTACTGCTGCCGGTGGTGGTACAGTCACCGAAGCCCACACAGTTACACTCACATACACTGGAGCTGGACAAACATTTACAACTCATGTAACTCAACAACCAGAAGAATGTGAAGAGACAGTTTACTACACTGTTACCACTGTCGTTCCATGCACTACTGTTGCTCCGGGTGGAGGTATCACAACCACAACAGTCACCGTTGTTGTTACTCAGACTGTTTACCCACAAGATGAAAATGATGACGATTATGGTTGGGGATCAGGTGGATCCAGTGGTTCAAGTGGATCTAGTGGCTCAGGATCAGGAGGATCAGGAGGATCAAGTGGCTCATCAGGAAATGATGATGATGAATGGGAATGGCTTGAAGAAGGTGACGATGATTGCACTTCAACCACTGTCGCATCTGTTCCAACAAGTGGATCCGGCTCTTCTGGCTCTGGATCATCCGGTTCTGGATCATCTGGTTCCGGTTCATCTGGATCAGGCTCGTCTGGATCTGGTTCGTCTGGATCCGGTTCCGGCTCCGGCTCTTCAGGTTCAGGTTCCGGCTCCGGCTCCGGCTCTTCAGGTTCAGGTTCGGGTTCAGGTTCAGGTTCAGGTTCAGGTTCAGGCTCGGGCTCTTCAGGATCAGGATCAGGATCAGGATCAAGTTCTGTCACAACCGACCTTGGTGGTTTGCATCCAACTGATATTGTTTGTCCAGGAGAAGATGGCTACGACAGTGATGATGATGATTACAACGATTCTACTTCAACGTCAACTCCAACTGAAGACTGTGATGATGAAGAGGGTGATGACGACGACGACGACGAAGAAGATTGCGAAGAAGTAACTTCATCAACTGGTTACCAAAATAGCACAGCTCCAGCCACCAGAAACTCAACCGTCCAATCACCATCCACGGCTTTGAATGGTACTTACGGATTTTTGAAGAATGCTGAAACTGTTGCTGTTACCACTACTCAAAATACAGTAGTCACTGCTTCTGATGCCGCTTCTACTGAAGAAGCCGAGGTATCACAAGTTGCAAACGCTGCCAACAGATTGGGTGCTAAGGAAATGAATGCTGGCTTATTCACATTTATCGCTGTTGCTGGTTACTTGTTGTTATGATCATGAGCTTGTAAATTGCAGGCATTCAAACTACTCATGATCGCAACCTTATCAAAAACACAATGCCAGCGAACAACATCGTTCAGCTTTCAACTACAATTCCAAATACCTTGCTTATTTTCGTAATCGGTTCGAAGTGGCTAGCGTCTCTGGATAGATGTTTCGAGATTTTTGTTAGACTTTGGCTAGCTGATACCTTTTTTAAAAAAAAAACCAAAATACTTTTCTTCACGTTTATTAATTTTATTTAATCTTTTTATAGCAATTTTATATCATTAGTTTTATATTCAAATCGAGCTTGTCTAGGAGGATTTTACGATCCATAGTGCTTAAAATTTAGTGGATACAGTATGGCAAGTTGCGATATTGTCACGGTAGCGCAATCGAAGGGCAAAAGATCCACAAGAAAACAAAAGAAAAAAGTGGATTCAGTTGTTCCCTAACTTCCCCATCATCACGGAAGCAACAGTGAATAGTATAAAAGATGGCTGTCGACAGGGGCACTTTACTATTTTTCATAGTGATGTTCATCTTCCTTTCTCTACCGTCGGGTAATGAGGAACCGCGGTCGGATATTGAAAGAGAAACGTTAGCAACATTTCAATCACAAGCAAGTCAGGCACTGCGCATGTTAAATAGTTCGGAATATTATCTGGGCTATGGGAATATCACTGGGTATCAGCTTTCATATGACGATTATCTCAGTCATAAATCCGCGGCCGATTGGCCCATCCACAAGTACAGCAAGGAGCATCCCTGGATTGAAGATCAAAAATACTCGATATTGCCCAATGAGGTGACTGATATCGTGAAGCAGTTCTGGGGGAACGATAAAGTAGAGATGAATGATGGCAGAGCTTATATGTTGAACATATCTGGCACTGCTCATGGGGAATTTATACCCGCTGAATCTCATGTACATCCAGTTAATCAGAAAATCCCAAAATACTTGAAAAAGTATTACAAAGAGAGGACAACCAATGACGATATGGGTTTGGATGAGTCAAACTCAGACAAGGACACAAAGAAGACGGAGAGTGGGCTATCGAAAGTTGGAAATATAACTACACCAGGTTTGATTTCAGTAGGTATCACAGCGTTTCAATACAATTTTAATGAACCTAAATTTCATGTGACAAACACGAGCGACCACGTTAATGATGCAGTTGTGGCTAGGATTGATTTGAACTTGAAAGATTACTCGGAAATCAATGACTATACGATCGAAATGGATGCGGTATATTATCAGAGTACTGGTGCGTTGGTTGCCACATCAAACTCGGCCAAGTTTTATGGATCATATGGATTGAGCCATTTGACAATGAATGAGGGTAATTTTGCAACAGCAAAGAAACTTATGACCCAGTATAACAATATGCGAGACGGTAAGTCATTATCTTTGGATGACATGAATGGAGCAATATTGAAGGCGTTTGATCAATGTGAAATGATCACATTTATGCAATTCAACAAGACTGGTTTCACTCATGATGAGTTACGGTATATCGATGCGGAATTGAAACATCCGAGTGGGAAACCATTGCCTGACACTTTGCCAAAATTGTCGGTCAAAGAATTTCTCATTTATTCGCCTAACTGTGGGATCATCTTGACTAACAAACCGAATTCTTCGTTTTCCGGGGAAAGAGTTGAAGTCTGGTACAAACAAATTAGGCATTTGCTAACTGGACTTTTGGTATTGGTTTCAATCCAATTGTATCTCACATTCAATCAAGTAAATGCTGCAAGAACACCGGGACAATTGTCAGTTATTTCAAGCAAGACGCTATATTTTTTTGGATTCGAGGACTCACTATTGGCTATCATTTCGTTGTTATTGTCAACCATCGCAACCGATTTATATCTACTTCTTGCATGTGTCGCAACTATTGCATTTATCCTGTGTGGTGTGTTTGAAATGCGGTTTTTGGTTAGTGTATTGACGACACAAGCGAATGAGCGTGGGACTACCTGGTGGGAAATTATGAGAGGATCACGACAAGAATCGTCACCAGCAACAACTCCTACTTCCGTGGAGGAGCCTGCCGAAGGCCCCCTTTTACCATTGGCCAATACACCCACTCAGCAGCAGCAGCAGCAACAGTCCCAAGATCAAACACCAGAGCAGCAAATGCAAACTGAACCCAATACCGCGTGGCAAGAGACCTCCTATAGCAATTCGATATTTGCTTCCGGATTTACGTTGTCCATTGTTGCCATGTTTCTCATATTTTCGTCTTTTGATTGGAGACGCAAGTACAGAATTATATTTGAATACATCAGCTTGATCTTTATCAATTCGTACTGGGTGCCACAGTTTTTGCGAAACACTTTGAAGAACAGAAGGAACTCGTTTTCATGGCAATATATTATTGGGAGCAGCATTGTCAGAGTTGTACCCATTTACTATTTTGCATTATATAAGGAGAACCCATTGAGACACAGATACGATCCATATTTGTGCGTTGTTGTCACTAGCTGGGTTTTGATACAATTAGGGTTATTGTTGCTACAGAATAGACTCGGTGCAAGATTTTGGATTAATGAAAAATGGTTACCACAAGCTTATGATTATCATCGTGTGTTGTCGTTGAAGGAATTAGAGGAAGGAGGAATATCCAGTGACTTATTAGCAAGTTTCAAACAAAAGACCTCGTCGTCGTCGTCGTCGTCAACAACAACTACTGAGACTAACAATGACCGACGCGCTGAGGAGTTTGTTGATTGTGAATGTACATGTCCAATTTGTATGACCGATGTTACGATACCAATATTGGTGAAGGATAAAGATTTAAGCGAGGCAAAGAAAAAGAATCTTCATCAACATTCAGGAGCTGCACAAAAGGAGTACATGATTACTCCATGTCAACACATTTTCCATGCTGACTGCCTAGAGAGTTGGATGAAGTATAAGTTACAATGTCCAGTCTGTCGAACTAGTTTACCGCCAATTTAAACTAATGGATAAATGATGAATTGAAAAAGGGTGAAAGCATGAATTGTTATCCCCGTGTAGCTGCGTCGTCAGAATTTTTCAAAGTTTTCCATCCACGGTTCAGAAGGGGGCGGGTTTTCAATAAACGCAATGAAATGAGGAGAAAATTTACTTGTACTATATGTGTAGGACTTACATTTCTTATTTCGGGTATTTGACTAACATATGCACATCGTATAGAACAGCGGAAAGTAACTAATGTTCATGTGATACGTGGTTTTAATTCTTATGTAAGCTGTTGTTGATGGTTTCGGCGAAATTGCTCGTGTATTTTCAAAGAAGGGAGTGAAGACGAGAAAGGTGCTCTCAAGAGCACAACCACTGGGTCCATTGCCTGTGACATCTTTTTGTCCCGAAACGTACACCAGTGGTGACACTGAAATCACTAAAGGAAAGTCAAGAGTGACTCATAAAACTATTTCCATGGTCATTCCGAAAACATAACGGCTAAACATTTTGTTGAATCGGAACCCAAAGTGATGGTTAGTGCGCCATACGCGTATGGGCCAAAAAAACAAATAAACTAAGTGCCCTAAGATGTCTATATCCCACGGATGTGGCCAAAAAGTAATGATTGCAAGGGTAATTTCGGAATATAATCTTTACCTATAATGGGAGTTTCATGTTTCCGCATGCAAATCAAAAACTTTGGAAATTTTAGAGCCCCCTTTATGATGAAAAGCCTCACCAATTGCTCTTTAAGGATATAATTTAATGAGCTTATTACATAATTATTAGATAACATTGTTTGTACGCTTTACGTAACTTCATATATAAGAAATTAAAGATGTCACACAAAACGACAAAAATCGGATGATCTTTTTTTTTTTTTTTTGGTGTTGGTATTATTTTCTAATAAGCGCTAGAAACTGACATATGTATAGAAAACCCAATCAGTTTACTCACATACTTCAATGTAACAACAAAGTCATTTCCTATTGGCAAAACATTTACAACAAAAGATATTCACAAGCAAGAATAAACAAAAAAATTATTCTACTACATATAACATTTGATTGGAGGACTTTGACCATTTTTCTTTTTCGGTTTTATTTCATTGAAAATATTTCATCATTGACACCCCTTTTTCTTTATTTTTGAAGTGAACTAGCTGATTTGCACTTGAGCTATAAAGAGATTCACCACTTACAACAAATCGAACGCAAATCCAGATAATGTCACAGTTGGAGGCTAGTTTTGATGGGCCCGGAAGGCCGGACAATGAAAATAAGATCTTTGACCAAAGCAATGACATGAACATCCTTGACGACGGAAGTAACAATATTTTGGGCGACGTTTATGGAAATGGCCTTGATACCATGAATGCCCAATCAGGGTTCAATTTTGATGAGACTGACGATTTTCTCAAGTCCATTTCAGGTGTGTTGGGTAACAATAAGCCTGACTTGGCGAATATTAACCTCAATAACGTCAACTACAACAACTCGACATTATCACCTTCCTCGATTAACGGAGAAGAGGTTGGTTTCCCAGAATACTTGGGAGCTTATCCTGATCAACCTCAGGCTACTTTTCAAAGTGGTCTGCTTGAACAACCGTTGTATGCCACAAGGATAAGGTCACATTCGTCATCAATTGCTACTTATAATGGTGAAAATATATCACCTTTGTCCAATAACACCAATGATACATCTGACTACACTTCGCCAGAATCAGTTCAAAATCACGTAATTGAAAAACCACCGGTGAAGCAAACCAAAAGAGGCTCAGCTTCCAAAGTGACAAAGCCTAAGAATCCCAAGGATAAAAGCTCACACAATATGATTGAAAAGAAGTACAGAACCAACATTAACTCAAAGATTTTGATCTTGAGAGATGCTGTACCTGCTTTGAGAATTGCCGCTGGTGCCGAAGACGTCTCCTTGGCTGATTTGGAGGGTATTACCCCTGCTTCGAAATTGAATAAAGCCAGTGTTTTGACCAAGGCTACTGAATACATCAAGCACTTGGAGCAGAAGAATGCAATGTTGAAAGACCAGAATGAGTACTTGCAAAAAGTTCTTCAAGAGGCTAACTTGAGCTCACAAATACAAATGCCCTTAGCACAACGTCCAATACCAAGCTCCCCCATGGATGGGAGTCAACAAATATATGGAGACATGAGACCAAACAGTCTGCAGAGTTATGATCACCAGGCTTACATGCATAACCAACAAGTGGCAGCAGGCCAGGTAGCTCCATTACCAGTACCACCACCACCATCATCACAACAACAACAACAGCAACAGCAACAACAACAGCAACAACAAGAGAATTCGAATGGGCCCAACAGATACTTGTTAGGAGGCATGGCAACTGTCATGGCTACTTCCTTGTTTGGTGGTTCAGGTGAGAATGATTTCAGAAGTTTGAGTGCATTGCCTTTTGCCTCATACTTGTTCCCAAGTGCATTTTTGAATCCAACACCTGCTGTGATCCACTTGTGGACATTGAGCAAGTTATTGTTGGTTTTGGGAAGTTTGTTCACCGTTTTTTACCCAATGGTTCAAAGTTTTGTTAGCAAACCCGGTGATAAAGGGTTAAAGGTAGCCACCGAGTCTAGTACCTTGATGGATTGTATTTTGGTTTCATTATACATAAAAGTGCCCAACAAGTTGTCCGAGCAGCGTCGTGAAAGAATCATTGCCAACTTGAGAGGAGGCAACAACTGGAAGCAAATGGCTTGGGACTACATTGAATTGTCATCATGTGAATCCAATTTCGAAAACACATTTTTGATGTTGTTGATTGGCACTTTGTTGAAAAACAAATTTGAAAGATTTTCGCCAATGATTAATCACTTCTTAACCATGAAAGGTGGATTGATTGTAAACCTTGATTACCGTGGTAGCAACAAGACATTGATCAGATTGAGTCAGTTGATTGGTAAAGTAGATGGCCTTTCGATGTTTTCTAGTGAACCATTGATGACGAGATTGAGCAATGTGGCAACTGGTCAATATATGAACGCTGGTGTCGAAGACGGACAAGATTCAAAATACGTTGAAGCTTATCAGTACACTATTGGCGATTACTATAATTTGATTATTCAATGGAGAATTATTGACATTATTCATGCATTAAACTTATCCTATTTGGAGAAATTGAACGAAGAGGATACTACACAAGTGTTTACTGATTTGAAAATTGTTGAATCAATCATTGACAAAAAATCTCCAATTTGGCCCCAATTTCAATTGTTTATGACTATAGTGGATCCAAATCAAACATTGACATTGATTCAAGAGTTGAAAAACAAAGTTGAGTACCAGGTCAATAAATTCAAATCCGATTGTAAAGACTTGGAAGAAGAAGATTCAGAAGATTCAGAATATTTATCGTCAGATCTTGATTTTGAATCTCTTGTCAAAAGCTTGAACTTGGTGTCACAAGAAGAATTGATCATACTATTATCGTCATTAGTCACGTACTATCACAATCTTGACGATAGCGATAAAGAGGCCGAATTTTTAAGATGTTTGAGAATACCCAATAAGAAATTCAGTTTGTTGACATTTACAGCATTGATCAGTATGCTTACTGCAATAATTCCTGGTCCTGTTGATGACTTTGATGGTACTTCAGAAATATTGATTCTGGTTCGCAATTGGATAAAAGAGGGTTATTTGGAGAGGAATAAGTTGGACACACAATCTGTTGACCTCGACCCTAAATTGTTGGATTTGTTGCTTTACAAGGGAAAGATAATAAATGGCATAGATGTTGAAGAAGATGAAGAGTAGTGGGG
>OGTC01000281.1_pt1 | contig 18646 bp, 18 predicted proteins | sample 1574531 | NCBI WGS metagenome assembly OGTC01 (sample SAMN03295859, study PRJEB24534) | human gut metagenome | isolation source: fecal sample 2 from infant 9 | host: Homo sapiens | place: USA: Pittsburgh, PA | collected 2014-07 | reverse complement strand
TTGACGTGGTTTGAATTTGATTTTCGAAGAGTATTAGAAAATACCGATAAGGGTCTGCATCCCGAGACTAGTCAGGATGATGGCAATCCAGCAGAGGGCACCAAGAAGAATGGATTTACCGCTGGACTTAATCATAGCAATGAGGTTGGTTTTGAGACCAATAGCACTCATAGCCATGATGATGAGGAATTTGGAGAGTTGTTTGAGAGGTGCAAAGAAGCTATTGCTGACACCGAAAGAAGTAAGGACGGTGGTTAGCAGAGAAGCTAGGATGAAGTAGAGAATGAAAACAGGGAAGATTTTTTTAAGTTTTACCCCTTGGTTGTTTCCTTGTTGACGACTTTGCCAGTAAGAGAGGAAGAGAGTGATAGGGATAATAGCTAGGGTACGGGTCAATTTGACAATGGTGGCAGCTTCGAGAGTATTGGACTGGTAAAGACTATCCCAGGCGCTGGCAGTGGCTGTTACAGAGGAAGTATCATTGACCGCAGTTCCTGCAAAGAGAGCAAAGCCTTCGTTGGAAAGATGGAGCCAAGAACCTAGAGTTGGGAAGATAAGAGCTGCCAAGACATTGAAGAAAAAGATAACAGAAATGGCTTGGGCGACTTCTTTTTCCTTGGCATGGATGACAGGAGCAGTCGCTGCAATGGCAGAACCGCCACAGATAGAGGAACCGACACCGATCAAGGTAGCTAGCTTTGTATCAAGGTTAAAAAAGCGCTGGAAAAGGTAGGCTATAATCAAGGCTATAGAAATGGTGGATAGAATGACAGGGAGCGAAGATTTTCCTACTGCAAAAACTTGAGAGATATTGAGTCCAAACCCAAGCAAGATAACAGCATACTGAAGCAGTTTTTTGGAGCTGTAAGTCAAACCGGCTTCCAGTTGTGTATAGGAAGTGAGAAATGGGTGGAGAATCATGCCAATAAAGATGGCAAAGACAGGTGCCCCGACAACAGGCAAGAAGCTCCCTAAGGTCCAAGAGATGATGGAAATGATAAGACAGACTAAAAGTCCTGCCCCATTTTTTGATAGAAATGACATAAAAACCTCCGAAATAAGCACTTCTTATTATAGTCTTGTCTCGAAGAAAAGTAAAGAGAAAGTAAAGTTTAATAATTATTTGACAAGTTTCTCAAATTTATGTGATAATAGCTGTACAAGAACTGTAACGAAGTCTTGGCAAAAACAGAAATACCAGAGCTCCACCTCTGGTATTTCTGTTTATCTAGTCATATTAAAACTAAACTCAGGTTATATTTTTTTGTCGCGCTTGTCTAGCCACTTTCTGACTATCCACTCAGAAATGACATTACGATCTAGTAATCAATAATGGTGCTAGAATAGTTGTAACGAAGATTAGCAAAACCGTATTTTACAAAGGTATACTCTATAATATTTAAACCCTTATTAAATCAACGTTTCTAAAGGAAAAGTAGTTGTAAAATATTATATATACAGCGTATTGTTAAACTAAGATGGTACCAAAAATTAAGGTTTTGGAGCCTATAAAATAAAGAAAGATGTCTCAATCAGTTGAGCTTTTTTTAGTACCATTTTGTAGCAAAGTGACATAGTCGCTTTTTGTGTGGAATAGGTGAGATAAAAAAACAGTGTTTCGTTTTTGGTCGATGAAGTAGAGTAAGACATACTGATCGATAATTTTTCCTCGTGTAGGGTACTTACTGTTAATCTTTACACCAATTTTTTCATCGGCGTCAAAACCAGCCTCAGGAAAGACTTCTAAACTTTTTAAGCCATCTAAAATTTTACTCACCGTATTTTTAGCAGACTGAGGTGATAAAAGAACAGTAGTGATGTAATCATGAATACTGTCAATAGCTTGAGTCACTTCATCAGAAATAATTACTTTATAAGCCATAGCGTGCCCTCATACTGTCTAGGGAAGTCCCTTTTCCTGCTTCATATTCTCTTAAGGCTCGTTCGGATTGAGCTTGTAATTCCTCAATCAACTGTTCACGGTGTAAATCTTCTGCAGTCTTGATTGGCAAGTCCTGTTCGAGGACAATCTGCTCTATAAAAAGAGTGATAGCATCCGTCATGGTCATTCCTTTTTCCTTGATAATGGCTCTAGCTTGTTCCATTGCTAACTCATTGATTTTAAAATTGTATTGCTTAACAAGTGATGTAGTCATGGTATATCTCCGTTCTATATCGTGTATAGCCAGTATATATTTTTTGAACTTTTTTTGCAAGAAAAAACTCTTGAATATAATCCAAGAGTGAAACGAATAGGACCAGTGGTGGAGCGGGTTCTTTACAGCCTAAAGCTGAAGGTAGTGCCAAATCTGAAGCTGAATCATCAGCAACCTTTGAGAAAACTGTTACCAGTCATCCGACATCATCCTATCCTTAGTTATTGTTTAGGACAAATAAGAGAGAATGTCAACAATAATTCTTATTACAACCATCTGTCCTGTACCTTTGTTTGATTTTCTTGTTTTTGAATAAATTGTCTGACTGTATCTTTCAAATGTTTCTGAAATTCAAGAATCTGACTAAATTCATTTAGGTTAGCCTGATTATCTTCGTTTACTTTTTTTGTGACCTGATTTATATTGACTCCTATCCGATTTATTTCCTTACGCAACTCCTTAATACTCGTCGAAAATTTCCTAATACGTTGTCATCTTCGGCTTACCTAACCTTAGTTATGTTTTCACCTCGATTCTTAGTTTCATGAGATTTTCATTGAGTATTCTAAAAACGTAGTGTTGTAATGAATTTAAATGAACATACATCAATTTGTTATGCTAGCCTTATTCTATAATGTATTTTTGCGGTCAGGGGGCTTTTGTAGTATAATAGACATATGTTCTTTAAGCAAGGAGGGTATCTATGGACTTAACCAAGCGCTTTAATAAACAATTAGATAAGATTCAAGTTTCCTTGATTCGTCAGTTTGACCAGGCTATTTCTGAGATTCCTGGGGTTCTACGTCTGACATTGGGAGAGCCTGACTTTACAACTCCAGACCATGTTAAGGAGGCGGCTAAGCGCGCCATTGACCAAAATCAATCCTACTATACAGGGATGAGTGGTTTGATGACCTTACGCCAGGCAGCTAGTGATTTTGTAAGAGAAAAATACCAGCTAGACTATAATCCTGAAAATGAAATCTTGGTCACAATTGGTGCGACAGAAGCCCTATCTGCTACTTTGACAGCTATTTTAGAAGAGGGTGACAAGGTTCTCTTGCCAGCTCCTGCCTATCCAGGTTATGAGCCGATTGTTAATCTAGTTGGTGCAGAGATTGTTGAGATTGATACGACTGAGAACGGTTTTGTCTTGACTCCTGAAATGCTGGAGAAGGCAATTCTGGAGCAGGGTGACAAACTCAAGGCAGTCATTCTCAACTATCCAGCTAACCCTACAGGAATTACTTATAGTCGCGAACAGTTGGAAGCCTTGGCAGACGTTTTACGTAAGTATGAGGTTTTCGTTGTCTGTGATGAGGTTTACTCAGAATTAACTTATACAGGGGAAAATCATGTCTCTTTGGGAACAATGCTGAGAGATCAGGCCATTATCATTAACGGTCTATCCAAATCACATGCTATGACAGGTTGGCGTTTAGGCTTTATCTTCGCACCAGCAAACTTCACAGCCCAGTTAATCAAGAGTCACCAGTATTTGGTAACTGCTGCAAATACTATGGCTCAACATGCTGCAGTAGAAGCCTTAACAGCTGGTAAAGATGATGCAGAACCTATGAAGAAAGAGTATATCCAACGTCGGGACTACATTATCGAGAAAATGACTAATCTTGGTTTTGAGATTATCAAACCTGACGGTGCCTTTTATATCTTTGCTAAGATTCCAGCAGGCTACAATCAAAATTCCTTTGCTTTTCTGAAGGATTTTGCCCACAAGAAGGCTGTAGCCTTTATCCCTGGTGCAGCTTTTGGTCAATATGGAGAAGGTTATGTGCGCTTGTCTTATGCAGCTAGCATGGAAACCATCAGAGAAGCTATGAAACGTCTTGAGGAGTACATGAGAGAAGCATGATTCAGTCTATTACGAGTCAGGGGTTGGTGCTCTACAATCGTAATTTTCGTGAGGATGATAAGCTAGTCAAGATTTTTACAGAGCAGGTCGGTAAGCGGATGTTTTTTGTCAAACATGCCGGTCAGTCCAAACTGGCTCCAGTTATTCAACCTTTGGTGCTGGCTCGTTTTCTTTTGCGAATCAATGATGATGGACTTAGTTATATTGAAGACTATCATGAGGTGATGACCTTTCCAAAAATCAATAGTGATCTCTTTGTCATGGCCTATGCGACCTATGTGGCAGCTTTGGCAGATGCTAGTTTGCAGGACAATCACCAAGATGCTCCCTTGTTTGCTTTTTTACAAAAGACTTTAGAGTTGATGGAAGAGGGGCTGGATTATCAAGTTTTGACCAATATTTTTGAAATTCAGATTTTGACCCGTTTTGGGATTAGTCTTAATTTTAATGAGTGTGTTTTTTGCCATCGGGTGGGTCAGGCCTTTGATTTTTCTTTCAAATATGGTGCTTGCTTATGTCCTGATCATTACCATGAGGACGAGAAACGTTGTCATCTGAATCCAAACATTCCCTATCTACTCAATCAATTTCAAGCTATCAACTTTGAGACTTTAGAGACTATTTCTCTCAAGTCTGAAATCAAGCAAGAATTGCGTCAGTTCATGGATCAAATTTATGAAGAGTACGTCGGAATTCACCTAAAATCAAAGAAATTTATTGATTCCCTAGCTGATTGGGGACAATTACTAAAAGAGGAAGACAAATGAAAAAAATCGCAGTAGATGCAATGGGTGGCGATTACGCACCTCAAGCCATTGTTGAGGGTGTTAATCAAGCCCTTGCTGACTTTTCAGATATTGAGATTCAACTTTACGGAGACGAAAGCAAAATCAAGCAATATCTAACAGCTACAGAACGCGTCAGCATTATCCATACAGATGAAAAAATTGATTCGGATGATGAACCGACAAAAGCCATTCGTAAGAAGAAAAATGCCAGTATGGTATTGGCTGCTAAGGCTGTCAAAGATGGTGAGGCTGATGCCGTGCTATCAGCAGGGAATACAGGTGCTTTGCTTGCGGCAGGATTTTTCATTGTAGGTCGCATCAAGAATATCGACCGACCTGGGCTCATGTCCACCTTACCAACAGTTGATGGGAAAGGTTTTGATATGCTAGACCTCGGTGCCAATGCAGAAAACACAGCCCATCACTTACATAAATACGCCATCTTAGGTTCTTTCTATGCCAAAAATGTTCGTGGAATTGCAAAACCACGAGTTGGTTTGCTTAATAATGGGACAGAGAGTAGTAAGGGAGATCCACTCCGCAAGGAAACTTATGACTTGCTAGCAGCTGATGAGAGTTTGAACTTTGTCGGTAATGTGGAAGCGCGTGATTTGATGGAGGGTGTTGCAGATGTTGTCGTGGCAGACGGTTTCACGGGAAACGCTGTGCTAAAATCCATCGAAGGAACAGCCATGGGGATCATGGGATTGCTAAAAAATGCTATTACAGGTGGTGGACTTCGAGCAAAACTTGGTGCTCTTCTTCTTAAGGATAGTCTTAGAGGTTTGAAAAAGCAGCTCAACTATTCAGATGTTGGGGGTGCAGTCTTGTTTGGTGTTAAGGCGCCGGTTGTTAAGACTCATGGCTCAAGTGATGCCAAGGCTGTGTATAGTACGATTCGTCAGATTCGTACCATGCTAGAAACAGACGTAGTTGCTCAAACTGCGCGTGAATTTTCAGGAGAATAATATATATGACAGATAAAGAAATTTTTGACCGTGTCGTGACCATTATCCAAGAACGTCAAGGGGAAAACTTGGTAGTCACAGAGGCCTTGAGCTTGAAGGATGATTTGGATGCTGATTCGGTAGATTTGATGGAATTCGTACTAACCATTGAGGATGAATTTGGAATCGAAATTAGTGATGAAGAAATCGACCACCTCCAAAGTGTGGCAGATGTATTGAAAGCCATTAAAGATAAAATCTAACATAAAGCAACATGCAAGTCATGTTGTTTTTTTATTTCTCGAAAAAAGATAAGATTTTGAAGTTTTATAGTTGATACTCAATGAAAATCAAAGAGCAAACTAGGAAGCTAGCCACAGGCTGTACTTGAGTACGGCAAGGTGAAGCTGACGTGGTTTGAATTTGATTTTCGAAGAGTATGAGTTTACGAAAAAAGAGATGAGAACAAAAAAGGAGGATTACTGATGTATGTGACAGGTCTTTATCCGTGGTTGATTAAGTGGTTTTTAAAATAAATTTGACTTAGTTGTTTATTTTAAAATTATTTTATCGAATAGATAAGTAAGAAGAATAGGAAAGGAGTCTGATCAATGTATTTACCAATTTTACTTCCATGGTTTATCAAATTGTATTTTAAATAAATTAAATTTATTCATTCATTTTAAAATGATTTCTCGAATAGACAAGTGAGAAGAAGAGGAAGGAGATTAGAAATGATTATTTCAGTTATTTATCCAATTTGGCTTTTAAAATGGTTTAAAGGTTAGCAATCACAAACAAAAAACTATAAAAATAAAGGAGAAAACAAATGACAAACTTTGATAAAATGGAACAGAACTTTGTAGCTCTTACGGAAGAAGAGCTGATGGAAGTGGATGGGGGGTCGGTTACCGCTGTAGTTGTAGGAGGTGTCTTACTAATTGGTGGTATTGCTTGGGGTTATTTTATGTAATAATAAGGAGAGAAAAAATGAATTTAAATAAATGGACGGAATTGACAGAAGAAGAATTGATGAATACAGCAGGTGGATCAATTACCATAGCCACGGTTGGTGCAGGATTGGCAATTTTCCTTGGTGGTCGATTAATTGGTCAAGATTTAAAACGTAAATTTGGATAGAAGTGAACTTGTATGAAAAATCTAAAAAATGTAATGGGAGCCTTTTTAATTATTTTTGGAGTGCTTTGTATATTGGGGGATTTACATGTAATCACCTTTAATGTTGAAAAATATTTCCAAACAGAGTTATTTGTTCCGATGCTTATTTTGATAATGAGTTATTTAGATTCAGGTAAAGACAAGGTTTAAAGAGAACTATTATTAGTATGTGGCAAATGCTATTGAATAATCATCATTTAGTTACTATCAATGAAATAAGAACTAAAAAAATGGAAAAATAAATGAATATCTCAGAAGAATTTGCGGCTATAATTATATCAGCCTCAGGAATAGTAGGACTTTTGGTTGGAGTAGCTATTGGATTAGCTGGTATTATTTAAAAAGGAGTAGATGAAAGATGAAGAAACTGGATGAAAAATTTGCTATTATGACAGAGGAAGACTTGGCTATAACTAAGGGAGGTTTCATTGTTACTACTTCTACAGCAGTGGCTTGGGGTGTTTTAGGAGTCGTTACCTATATGTATGGGCGTCATTTGGGAAGTAGACGTTAATTTAAAAATTTGTGGCAAATCATAAAAGAAAATCAAGTATGAATCGCAACACTGATCTCAATACATTGTTACCTAAACTAGCAACTATAGTTCCTTTGGTGGCAATAGGTCTCAATCTCGTGCTTCATGTAATTCGTACAGGTTCTTTATTATCCTTTGATTGGAAATGGTATTTAGTTGGATTGATTGCCTCAGGCTATTTTGGGATTTTTTGCAAGGATTTGTCAAAACATAATCCAAACTATAAATGATGAATCTGAATGAAAAGGATTTTGTGCGTGTGAACGGCGAAAAAACTCTGCCATTCTTGTCAGATAAAAAGGAGTCTGCTATGAAAAAATTTTTATTGGGATTTGCTGAGGGATATTTTATCGTGTCAGTCATTATCTATATTGTAACGTATTTGATTTTGAAAAAACCGATCAATACCTTGTTTTATCCAGAAAACTATCCAATTCTGTTTGGTCTGTTTTATGTAGGGTACAAGTATCAAATAAGAGGAAGTAAGATTGAAAATTGATGGACCATCATATTGGAGTTTGAGATGAGAGTCGTTCAAGTGTTACAAAAAGCTTGGCTAGAGTTTACTGTATGCTGCAGTTCGATGGTTTATATCATTGTTAGAATAGTCGCTGATGTAAACAAAATAAATCTACCTACATGGTTTGAATATTTTGATCTACCTACGATTTCACTATTTGGGATGGCATTTATTTTACTTTATAGAAGTGAAGAAAAATGTGATAAAGGTTGATAAAATGAATTTGAACTTTGTGACTCCAGTATTAGGGCAATCTTGGGGAATGTTGGGGTATTAAGCTGATGAACTGTAGTTTAATTTTAGTTAGAAAGATATTCGTATGTTTAAAAAAGAAGTGATATTATTAGGGCTGCTTCTACTAGTACGTATTGTACTTTCTATCATGCAAGTTTTAATAGACTATAAACTATTGCTAGGAAAGTATAGTGTAAATTTCATGGAAATTTCAGATTTATTCTCTTATCCCCTACTTTTTTTAATCATTTACATAGCGGTAAAATATCATGCTATCCAGAAAATAAGGGGTAAAGAAGATAATCAGGATGGAAATGAATAAGACTTTAAAAATCTTTCTAACATTTCTTTTCTTATTTCTGATGAATATGTTTATTCTCAAGATACTAACAACACTTGGATTTCAGATGATAATGAGTGAAAAAAGTTATCTTGTACCATCCTTGTTTTCATTTATAGTTTTGTATATGATTGACAAAAAAATTGGAAAAGGTAAGAAATATTAATCATTATATTTTCTAGGTAGGACGTTTGTTCTACCTATTTTTATTTATGAAAAAGTGCTGTTCAGGTGCAGTTATTGTTTTTTTAGAAATAATTTTCTTTTTGCTTCTTTGTTTGGATAAAATAATCTTACAAAGTTTTCTTTGGATATTGTTAGGAAAAGGAGTAGGATATGAAATTTAGTAAACGTCATTATCGTCCTCAGGTAGACCAGATGGACTGTGGTGTGGCTTCATTAGCCATGGTCTTTGGTTATTATGGTAGTTATTATTCTCTGGCTCACTTGCGAGAGTTGGCCAAGACGACCATGGATGGGACTACGGCTTTAGGTTTAGTCAAGGTTGCTGAGGAGATAGGTTTTGAGACGCGAGCAATAAAGGCGGACATGACCTTGTTTGATTTGCCGGATGTAACTTTTCCTTTTGTGGCTCATGTGCTTAAGGAAGGGAAATTGCTCCATTATTATGTGGTGACTGGCCAGGACAAGAACAACATTCATATTGCTGATCCAGATCCTAGTGTTAAGCTGACCAAGATTTCTCGTGAGCGCTTTGCCAAGGAGTGGACAGGAATCACTATTTTTATGGCTCCATCTCCGAGTTATAAGCCTCATAAGGAACAAAAAAATGGGCTTCTCTCCTTTATCCCTATATTAGTGAAACAGCGTGGCTTGATTGTCAATATCGTTTTGGCGACCCTCTTGGTGACCTTGATTAACATTGTGGGTTCTTATTATCTGCAGTCTATCATTGACACTTATGTACCAGATCAGATGCACTCGACACTGGGAATTATTTCGATAGGGCTAGTCATCGTTTATGTCCTTCAGCAAATCTTATCTTATGCCCAGGAGTATCTTTTACTTGTTTTGGGGCAACGCTTGTCGATTGATGTGATTTTGTCTTATATCAAGCATGTTTTTCATTTACCTATGTCCTTTTTTGCGACACGACGGACAGGGGAAATCGTGTCTCGTTTCACGGATGCAAATAGTATCATTGATGCGCTAGCTTCGACTATTCTGTCAATCTTTTTGGATGTATCTACTGTCTTGATTATTTCAGTAGTTCTATTTTCGCAGAATAGCAATCTTTTTTTCATGAGTTTACTAGCTCTTCCTATCTACACAGTGATTATCTTTGCTTTTATGAAGCCCTTTGAAAAGATGAATCGGGATACCATGGAAGCCAATGCAGTCCTGTCTTCTTCTATCATTGAGGACATCAACGGCATTGAGACCATTAAATCCTTGACTAGTGAAAGCTCTCGTTATCAAAAGATTGACAAGGAATTTGTGGATTATCTGAAAAAATCTTTTATCTACAGTCGGGCAGAAAGTCAGCAAAAGGCTCTGAAAAAGCTTGCTCAGCTCTTGCTCAATGTTGGTGTTCTTTGGCTGGGAGCTCTTCTAGTTATGGACAATAAGATGAGTTTGGGCCAGTTGATCACCTATAATACCTTGCTTGTTTATTTTACAAATCCTTTGGAGAATATCATCAATCTGCAAACCAAGCTTCAGACAGCGCAGGTTGCCAATAACCGTCTGAATGAAGTTTATCTGGTTGCATCTGAATTTGAGGAAAAGAAAACAGTCTCAGATTTGAGCTTGCTAGAAGGAAATATGACTTTCAAGCAGGTTCACTACAAATATGGCTATGGTCGAGATGTCTTGTCAGACATCAATCTAACCATTCCGCAAGGTTCTAAAGTGGCTTTTGTGGGAATTTCAGGATCGGGTAAGACGACCTTGGCTAAGATGATGGTAAATTTTTACGATCCAAGTCAGGGGGAGATTAGTCTGGGTGGCGTCAATCTCAATCAGATAGATAAAAAGGCTCTACGCCAGTATATCAACTACCTGCCTCAGCAACCCTACGTTTTTAATGGAACGATCTTGGAGAATCTTCTCCTCGGAGCTAAGGAGGGGACGACCCAGGAGGATATCTTGAGAGCAGTGGAGTTGGCAGAGATTCGGGAGGATATTGAGCGTATGCCACTGAATTACCAGACAGAATTGACTTCGGATGGGGCAGGGATTTCAGGTGGGCAACGTCAGAGGATCGCACTGGCGCGTGCTCTCTTGACCGATGCACCTGTCTTGATCTTGGATGAGGCGACCAGCAGTCTGGATATTTTGACCGAGAAGCGAATTGTCGATAATCTCATGGCTTTAGACAAGACCTTGATTTTCATCGCCCACCGCTTGACCATTGCTGAGCGGACAGAGAAGGTTGTCGTTTTGGATCAGGGTAAGATTGTCGAAGAGGGTACACATATGGATTTACTGGCTCAGGGTGGTTTTTATGCCCACTTGGTGAATAGTTAGAGAGGAGAAAAGATGCAATCAGAATTTTTAGAAAGTGCTGAGTTTTACAATCGTCGTTACCATAATTTTTCTAGTTATGTGATTTTTCCAAGTTTTATCTTGTTTTTGTTCCTGATCATTTTTTCAATCTTTGCACAAAAGGAGATAAGCTTGACAGCTGGAGCTACGGTAGAACCTGCTCGTATCATTGCCACCATTCAGTCTAGTAGTAATAGTAAGATTGTTGCCAACCATTTGGCTGAAAATAAGTTTGTCAAGCAAGGGGATCTTCTCGTTCAATACCAAGAGGGAGCAGAAGCAGTGCAGGCTGAGAATTATGCTAGTCAGTTGGAAATGCTCAAGGATCAGAAGGTTCAACTGGAGTATTTAAAAGCAAGCCTTCAAGCAGGAAGTGATCAATTTCCTGAAGCAGATAAATTTGGCTATCAGCATAGTTTTTTAGATTATCTAAATCAAGCTGCTAGTCTGCGAAGTCAGGTTGAGCAACAAAATGCTAGTATATCATCTCAAAATGCAGCAGCCAGTGGTAGTCAGGCAGAGTTAGGCAATCTCATCGGTGAAACCCAGTCCAAAATTAAAGAATATCAGCAAGCCAAGACTGCTATTCAAGCTGATGGAGTCTTAGAGAGTGATCATCCAGCTTATGCCATTTATCAGTATTATCAGTCAACAAAAGAGCAGGGATCGGAAGCCAAACAGCAGGCCTTATCTCAGCTAGATGCTCACATCACTCAGTTGGAGTCAACTCTTGCAGGTTATCGAGTACAGTATGCAGGTTCAGGAGCCCAGCAAGCTTATGCATCTGGATTAGGAAGTCAGTTGGAGTCATTAAAATCTCAGCAACTAGCCAAGGTAGGCCAGGAATTAACGCTCTTGGATCAGAAAATTCTTGAAGTGGAGTCAGGTAAAAAGATTCAAGGAAATCTTTTAGAGAAGGGGAAAATTACAGCAACAGAAGATGGTGTTCTACATTTGAATCCTGAGCATAGTCGATCTACCATCATTCCAGAAGGAACTATCCTTGCTCACCTTTTTCCGCAGTTGGCTAGGGAGAGGAAGGCAAAACTGACAGCTTATATCAGTTCTAAGGAAGTGGCTGGTCTCAAGCATGGAAATGAGGTACGATTTACAACGGTAACGGATGCCAATAAGCAGCTAGTGTTGACATCCAAGATTACGAATATCGATACCAGTGCGACTCAGACAGAAAAGGGCAATTTCTTTAAATTAGAGGCAGAGACGGATTTGAATGCTGAACAAGCAGAAAAACTTCGTTATGGACTTGAAGGTCGTTTGACTATGATTACAGGTAGGAAGAGTTTTTTACGCTACTATCTTGATCGTTTTTTGAAACAAGAATAAGGTTCGCATTCTAACTCAAATCAATCTTAGAAAATCGCAAATGAAAAATCGTTTGCGATTTTTCTGTACTTTTTCAGATATGATATCAAATATGGTTCGTGAAATATTTGATTTTTAGTGTATGTTGTGTTAGAATGATGTAAAGTAATGCGAAAGGCGAACAAGAAAATGTCCAGTAAACTTATTTATACGGGAAAAGCTAAAGATATCTATACTACAGAAGACGAAAATGTGATTAAGTCGGTCTATAAGGACCAAGCAACCATGCTTAATGGTGCTCGTAAGGAGACTATTAAGGGGAAAGGTGTGCTGAATAATCAGATTTCGTCTCTTATTTTTGAAAAATTGAATGCTGCCGGTGTGGAAACACACTTTATCGAACGCATTTCTGATACCGAACAATTGAATAAGAAGGTTAAAATTATTCCTTTGGAAGTTGTTCTTCGAAACGTGACTGCAGGTTCATTTTCAAAGCGTTTTGGCGTTGAAGAAGGGTTGGAATTGGAAACTCCAATCGTTGAATTTTACTATAAAAACGATGAGCTGGATGATCCGTTTATCAACGACGAACACGTGAAATTCTTGGGTGTTGCCAATGATGAACAAATTGCTTATATCAAGGCAGAAACACGCCGTATCAATGAGTTGTTGAAGGATTGGTTTGCACAAATCGGTCTTCGTTTGATTGACTTCAAATTGGAATTTGGTTTTGATAAGGATGGCAAGATCATCTTGGCAGATGAGTTTTCACCAGATAACTGCCGCCTTTGGGATGCTGAAGGGCACCATATGGACAAGGATGTTTTCCGTCGTGATCTCGGTAGCTTGACAGATGTTTATGAAGTTGTATTGGAAAAATTACAAGGCTTGAAGTAATTTTTTGAATTCCTCTCCAATGCAGTTTTTAAGTAGAAATAAATAAAGGAAATAAAATGGATAAACGTATTTTCGTTGAGAAGAGAGCTGATTTTCGTGTGAAATCTCAGTCTTTAGTAAAGGAATTACAGCATAATCTTCAGTTGAAAACCTTGAAGGACCTTCGGATTGTTCAGGTTTATGATGTTTTTGGTTTGGCAGAGGACTTGTTTGCGCGTGCAGAAAAACATATCTTCTCTGAACAAGTGACCGATACTGTTTTAGATGAAGCTACGGTTAAGGCTGATCTTGAGAAGGTTGCTTTCTTTGCTATCGAAAGCTTACCTGGTCAATTTGACCAACGTGCGGCCTCTTCACAAGAAGCTTTGCTGTTACTTGGTAGCTCAAATGATGTAACGGTTAATACTGCTCAATTGTACTTGGTTAACAAGGATATTGATGCGAATGAATTGGAAGCTGTCAAAAACTACCTCTTGAACCCAGTGGATTCTCGTTTCAAAGACATCACTGTCGGCATTGCGAAACAAGATTTCTCTGAGTCTGACAAGACCATTCCAAGTTTGGCTTTCTTTGAAACTTATACGGCAGAAGATTTTGCACAGTATAAGGCAGAGCAAGGGTTGGCCATGGAAGTGGATGATCTTCTCTTCATTCAAGACTATTTCAAGTCCATTGGACGTGTACCAACTGAGACTGAGCTTAAGGTCTTGGATACATATTGGTCTGACCACTGTCGTCACACAACTTTCGAGACTGAGTTGAAAAACATCGACTTCTCAGCTTCTAAATTCCAAAAACAATTGCAAGCGACCTATGACAAGTATATTGCCATGCGTGATGAGTTGGGACGTACGGAAAAACCTCAAACCTTGATGGATATGGCGACTATTTTTGGTCGTTATGAGCGTGCCAATGGTCGTTTGGATGACATGGAAGTGTCTGATGAAATCAATGCCTGCTCTGTTGAAATTGAAGTGGATGTCAATGGTGTGAAAGAGCCATGGCTTCTCATGTTCAAAAACGAAACTCACAACCACCCAACGGAAATCGAACCATTTGGTGGAGCGGCTACTTGTATCGGTGGTGCCATTCGTGACCCATTGTCAGGGCGTTCCTACGTTTACCAAGCCATGCGTATTTCAGGTGCTGGCGATATTACATCTCCAATTTCAGCAACTCGCGCTGGGAAATTGCCACAACAAGTGATTTCTAAAACAGCGGCTCATGGTTATTCTTCATATGGTAACCAAATTGGTCTTGCAACAACCTATGTTCGTGAATACTTCCACCCAGGTTTCGTTGCTAAGCGTATGGAGCTAGGTGCCGTTGTCGGTGCGGCCCCTAAGGAAAATGTTGTCCGTGAAAAACCTGAAGCAGGTGATGTGATTATCTTGCTCGGTGGTAAGACTGGACGTGATGGTGTCGGTGGTGCGACAGGTTCTTCTAAAGTTCAAACGGTTGAATCTGTTGAAACAGCTGGTGCTGAGGTTCAAAAAGGGAATGCCATCGAAGAACGGAAGATTCAACGTCTTTTCCGTAATGGGGAAGTGACACGTCTAATCAAGAAATCAAATGACTTTGGTGCTGGTGGTGTCTGTGTGGCTATCGGTGAATTGGCAGATGGTCTTGAAATTGATCTAGACAAAGTACCATTGAAATACCAAGGATTGAACGGTACAGAAATTGCTATCTCTGAATCTCAAGAGCGTATGGCTGTAGTGGTTCGTCCAGAAGATGTAGCTGCCTTTATTGCAGCATGTAACAAAGAAAATATTGATGCTGTTGTCGTTGCGACGGTGACTGAGAAACCAAACCTTGTCATGCACTGGAATGGTGAAACCATTGTTGATTTGGAACGTCGTTTCCTTGATACAAACGGTGTACGTGTGGTTGTAGATGCTAAGGTGGTTGACAAGGATGTCAAGCTTCCAGAAGAACGTCAAACATCTGCTGAAACCCTTGAAGCTGATACTCTTGAAGTCTTGGCTGACCTTAACCATGCCAGTCAAAAAGGTTTACAAACCATCTTTGATAGCTCAGTTGGTCGTTCAACAGTTAATCATCCACTCGGTGGTCGCTACCAAATCACACCAACGGAAGCTTCTGTACAGAAATTGCCAGTTCAACATGGTGTGACAACAACTGCTTCTGTCATGGCGCAAGGATTCAACCCTTATGTAGCAGAATGGTCTCCATACCATGGCGCTGCTTATGCGGTTATCGAAGCAACTGCTCGTTTGGTTGCTGCTGGTGCAAAATGGTCTAAGGCTCGTTTCTCTTATCAAGAATACTTCGAGCGAATGGATAAACAAGCAGAGCGTTTTGGTCAACCAGTGGCTGCTCTCCTTGGATCCATTGAAGCTCAGATTCAACTTGGTTTGCCATCTATCGGTGGTAAAGACTCTATGTCTGGTACCTTTGAAGAATTGACCGTACCACCAACCTTGGTTGCTTTTGGTGTGACAACAGCAGATAGCCGTAAGGTCCTATCTCCAGAATTTAAGGCTGTTGGTGAAAATATTTACTATATTCCAGGTCAAGCTTTGGCACAAGAAATTGATTTTGATCTTATCAAGTCTAACTTTGCTCAATTTGAAGCAATTCAAGCTGACCATAAAGTCACATCTGCATCAGCTGTCAAATATGGTGGTGTGGTTGAAGCTCTTGCCCTTGCAACATTTGGTAACCATATTGGTGCAAACGTTGAATTAGCTGGCCTTGACACTAGCTTGACAGCTCAATTGGGTGGATTCGTCTTCACATCGCCTGAAGACATTGCAGGTGTTGCCAAGATTGGACGAACAGTAGCTGACTTTACACTTACTGTCAATGGTGTAACACTTGATGGACACAAACTTGACAGTGCCTTCCAAGGTAAATTGGAAGAGGTTTACCCAACGGAATTTGCACAAGCAACTGAGTTGGAAGAAGTACCTGCAGTGGCATCAGATGCTGTGATCAAAGCTAAAGAAACAGTTGGGACACCTGTGGTTTACATCCCGGTATTCCCAGGTACTAACTCTGAGTATGATTCAGCTAAGGCCTTTGAAAAAGAAGGTGCCAAAGTCAACTTGGTACCATTTGTAACACTGAATGAAGAAGCGATTGTCAAGTCTGTTGACACCATGGTTGATAATATCGAAAAAGCAAATATTATCTTCTTTGCAGGTGGCTTCTCAGCAGCCGATGAACCAGATGGATCAGCTAAATTTATCGTTAACATCTTGCTCAATGAAAAAGTGCGTGCAGCCATTGATAGTTTCATCGACCGTGGTGGTTTGATCATCGGTATCTGTAACGGATTCCAAGCTCTTGTCAAATCAGGTCTTCTTCCATATGGAAACTTTGAAGATGCAAGCAGCACGAGTCCAACCCTCTTCTACAATGATGCCAACCAACACGTGGCTAAGATGGTTGAAACACGTATTGCCAATACGAACTCACCATGGCTTGCTGGCGTGAAAGTTGGCGACATCCATGCTATCCCAGTATCACACGGTGAAGGTAAATTTGTCGTGACAGCTGAGGAATTTGCAGAGCTTCGTGACAATGGTCAAATCTTTACCCAATATGTTGACTTTGAAGGTAAACCAAGCATGGATTCAAAATACAATCCTAACGGATCTGTCAATGCTATCGAAGGTATCACAAGTAAGAACGGTCAAATTATTGGTAAGATGGGTCACTCAGAACGTTTCGAAGACGGTCTCTTCCAAAATATTCCAGGAAATAAAGACCAGCATCTCTTTGCATCAGCTGTGAAATACTTTACTGGAAAATAGGCTTTGCAGATTTTCTAATAGATAACCATCAGTGAATGTAAAATCAAGTAGATGTAACTTGCGATAATTGTAAATGATTTGTTGTTGCGAGTGAAATGAGCTTCTACCGTATCATTCCGCTGTAGTATTGTTAAGGAATGATACACAAATAAAAATTAGGTATATAAAATGACATACGAAGTAAAATCTCTTAATGAAGAATGTGGTGTTTTCGGCATCTGGGGTCACCCAGACGCTTCCAAATTAACCTATTTTGGACTCCATAGCCTTCAGCACCGTGGTCAGGAGGGGGCAGGGATCCTCTCCAATGACCATGGACAATTGAAGCGTCATCGTGATATGGGGCTTTTATCAGAAGTCTTCAAAAATCCTGCTAATTTGGATAAATTGACAGGAACTGGAGCGATTGGACACGTGCGCTATGCGACTGCGGGAGAAGCTTCTGTAGACAATATCCAACCTTTCCTTTTCCGCTTTCATGACATGCAGTTTGGTTTGGCTCATAATGGGAATCTGACCAACGCAGAATCGCTCAAGCAAGAATTGGAACAAAGAGGGGCAATCTTTAGCTCGACTTCTGATTCAGAAATCTTGGCTCACTTGATTCGCCGTAGCCACAATCCAAACCTGATGGGTAAAATTAAGGAAGCGCTCAGTCTAGTTAAAGGTGGTTTCGCTTATCTCTTGATGTTTGAAGATAAGTTAATTGCAGCGCTTGATCCAAACGGATTCCGTCCTCTGTCAATCGGGAAAATGGGCAATGGAGCAGTTGTAGTTTCCTCTGAGACCTGTGCCTTTGAAGTAATCGGTGCGGAGTGGATTCGCGACGTGAAACCGGGCGAGATTGTCATTATTGATGACAATGGCATCCAGTATGACAGCTATACAAACGATACTCAGCTGGCAATCTGTTCCATGGAGTACATTTACTTTGCCCGTCCTGACTCCAATATCCATGGTGTCAATGTCCATACGGCTCGTAAGCGAATGGGAGCTCAATTAGCACGTGAGTTCAAGCATGAAGCTGACATTGTAGTTGGGGTACCAAATTCCTCACTCAGCGCAGCTATGGGATTTGCCGAAGAATCAGGTCTGCCAAATGAAATGGGTCTTATCAAGAACCAATATACACAACGGACCTTTATTCAGCCGACTCAAGAATTGCGGGAGCAAGGAGTTCGAATGAAATTGTCTGCCGTTTCTGGTGTCGTTAAAGGCAAACGTGTGGTCATGATTGATGACTCTATCGTGCGAGGAACAACATCTCGTCGTATTGTTCAGCTTTTGAAAGAAGCAGGAGCATCAGAAGTCCACGTTGCCATTGGTAGTCCTGCTCTTGCCTATCCATGTTTCTACGGGATTGATATCCAGACACGTCAGGAGTTGATTGCGGCTAATCATACCGTCGAGGAAACTTGCCAAATCATTGGTGCGGATAGCCTGACTTATCTTTCGATTGATGGCTTGATTGACTCTATTGGGATTGAAACAGATGCGCCAAATGGCGGTCTCTGTGTGGCTTACTTTGATGGGAAATATCCAACTCCTCTCTATGACTATGAAG
>OGTC01000279.1_pt1 | contig 18957 bp, 10 predicted proteins | sample 1574531 | NCBI WGS metagenome assembly OGTC01 (sample SAMN03295859, study PRJEB24534) | human gut metagenome | isolation source: fecal sample 2 from infant 9 | host: Homo sapiens | place: USA: Pittsburgh, PA | collected 2014-07 | reverse complement strand
CAACGTTGCCATCGTTGGGCCCCCGGTTCGATTCCGGGTTTGCGCATTTCTTTTTTTGTTTGTTTATTCTGAGGCTTCGGTTGTGCATTTACTTCTGCTTTATTAACTAATATGGCGCAGTCTGCAGGGGTGTTTGCTAACAGTTGTCAATGCGCGTCCTTCTAAAGTGTTGTAAAAGTATCTACTTTCTACTCTGTTGATTCATCTGAAAGCCGATCGGGTATACAATTTACCTGTGATTTGCTTATTTCTCTTTGTTTCTTTTTTTCTCAAGGCAATTTATCGATCGAGAGATAACACAAGTTATCTCCTTTTGCCCCCTGTCGCTTGCCCCCTGCCAATTGAATACAATTACTGGCTACCATTACCACCCCACCAGACATGAATTGGTTATTATTACTTTGTTCTTTTGTTTTTACTGCAGTTGCATTGCCCTTTGAGGATGTGATTATTCTCGAAAATGATGGACCTACAAATGAAGAAGGGGCCTCGGTAGCAAGGACGTTGGTTAATAGAGAATCACTCGCAAATGTAGCTACAATTAAAACCTGGAAACTGGAAAATGGCAAAACAAGGCATTTGCCCGTTGTCAACATGGAATATTATGCCGACTGCGACGAAGATGGTGATCCATATTGGTTAGTTATCGATGTTGGTGGTGCTAATCAAAATATCATTAAAGGACTGCCATTCAGTTTTGCAATTAGAGATGGGGACCATCCAGATTGGGACAAAGTTGCGTCCAATTATCCTGGGAAACGTGAAGGATCTAATGCCGGCTCCCCACGAGTTCAATTGACTGGTAAGTTGGAATATGTGAATTTTTTTAATCCATTGGACCCCCGCAGAATAAAGTTGGAGAAATGCTTTCTTCAAAGACACCCAGATTCATCATTATGGCTTCCTGGATCAGTTGTTTCTCCGCACAAGTCACATTGGGTGAAACTTAAAGTTGATGGTGTGTATATCATTGGTGGATTTGGTGACACAGCTTATATTGGAGACATTGAGCCAGAATTGTATCATGCTGCAGAGATCATACCACCTTCAGACGGTGAAGAGTTGAAGAGGAGAGTGAAAAAAGACTGATTATGGTTTGTAGCCCTGTTGTATCCCTTTTTTGATTAGATGATGTAACATGAAAGCTTTTTCTTCTTTTTTACTAAGTTTTTACAAATGAGGCGGGACAGAGGGTGTGTATTGATAATTGCAACTTCAGAATTGGTTGAAACTTTGTTTTTTTGGAAAGACCAAAGTTTCCATTTTTTTTTTTTCTTTAGAGTTTGAATATGTTTCAATCACTGGGTGGTGATACTTTTAGTCATCAATGGAATACCAGGTAACCCCACATTTCGAAAAACCTTAAACAAGAAAACCAGGCCAAGTCAAAAAAAAAAAAGGGAAACCGTCACAACGTTTATTCTTCTTTGATAAAGTTAAACCTATTTGAGTTTGTCGGAAATTATACAAGTCAAAAATAGATGGAAATATGATTTCATTTTGTATATCCTGGTTTTTCGTTATTTGTGTATCGGAAAAACCAAAAACTCCGATGAACAGAAAAAAAATATTTAATCAATTTCCGAGAAGCGTGTCAAAGAAAAAGGGGAAATTCCTACTCTCAACTAAATCAATTTGGAAATAGCGCCTATAATGCACCCCCACATTTTGCGGATTTGAAACAACTTTAACTATATTGGTTGCAATGTACTAACACATACAAACACAGAGAAATACAACAACAACAATGGCCGTATATAAACCAATGGGATTCACTACCTCCCTCTCTGTTCCACTGTCTTCTTTTCATCAAATAAACCAAACTTCACAAACAACATGCCCTCACAACAAACAATTAAAGAATCTAAAACAGATGTGTTAATCATTGGTGCTGGTCCATCAGGATTGATGTGTGCTTTGTGGTTAGCAAGATGTGGAATCCCTTGTAGAATCATTGATAAACGTGCTGGAGACATCTTTGCTGGCCAAGCTGACGGCTTACAAAGTCGTTCATTTGAGATTTTCCAATCTTTTAGTGAAGATCCATTTGACTTTGTTACTTTGGATAAGGCATGGAAAGCTGCTAACCATATGATGGAAATGAGTTTCTGGTCCCCCAATGAAAAGGGTGTATTGGCTAGAAAATCACGTATTCCTGATTTCATTCCTGGTATTTCGAGATTCCATGAATGTGTTATTCATCAGGGTAAGATTGAAAATTGGCTCAATACTTCTATTGATCAGTTTTCTGAAGGTAAAGTCAAAGTTGAGCGTCCATACTTGCCATTGTCCATTAAAATTGATGAAAATATGAAGGGTGACCAAGATTATGCTGTTGAAGTTTTGGTAAAGAGGTTGTCGGATGACTTGGCCAAGCCAGAGCAATATGGAAACATTTCAAATGGGTTGTTTAGAGCATTCGAAGGTGATCAAGATAAATTTTATGCTGACCACGTGAGCGATGGTAACGTTGAAGACTTTGAACTTATCAAGGCCAAGTATGTGCTTGGTTCTGATGGTGCTCACAGTTGGGTCAGAAAGCAATTGGAGATTGAAATGCAAGGAGAAACAACTGATTTTATTTGGGGGGTCATCGATATGGTTCCAATTACCAACTTTCCTGATATTAGAAGTAGATGTGCTGTTCATTCAAGAGAAAGTGGATCAATGATGGTTATTCCTAGAGAGAACGACTTGTGTCGTCTCTACATTCAATTGAAGGAAGTTGCTAGAGAAGATGGTGAAGGTAGTGATGTCAATGCAGCCAAGGCAAAGGGAAGAATCGATCGATCTAAAATTACACCTGAATCCATTATTAAGCAAGCCAAGGAGATCATCCAACCATTTGACTTGGATATTACTGATATCAGTTGGTTTACTGGTTACCAAATTGGTCAGCGTGTTGCCACTGGATTCCACAGAAACAACCGTGTATTTATTTCAGGTGATGCGTGCCACACCCATTCACCAAAAGCTGGTCAAGGTATGAATGTGTCAATGCAGGATACTTACAACTTGGGTTTCAAATTGGCCTTAGTTTGTAAAGGATTGGCTAAGCAGGATATTTTACAAACATACCAACTGGAGAGAAAAAAGGTTGCTCATGATTTGATCAATTTCGATCATAAATTCTCCCGTTTGTTTAGTGGTAAGCCAATGATCCCCAATGCCGAAAAGTTAGAGGGAAGCAAAGATGCTGGTGGTGTTGATTTGGATGAGTTCCATCAAGTTTATGTTCAAGGAGCCAAATTTGCTAGTGGAACGATTAGTGACTATCAAGATTCAATCATGGTTAAGAAAACAGGTGCTAAACCTCGCTCTGGTGAAGAAGCCGACGGGGATTTCAATCCATTGGCAAACAATGTCCCTGTGGGAAGAAGATTGTTTAGTGATTTGGTTTTGGGCCACATTGATTACAAGATGGTGCATTTGGCTGACAAGATGCCTTCGGATGGTAGATTTAGAGTGTTGATTTTCCCCGGTGATGTCCATCAATACAAGACTAATTGGAATACATTGAACAAGTTCAATGATGTGCTTGAAGCCAAGGACAGTTTTATCAAACGCTATACACCAGTCAATGCATTCCCAAGTTCAGTTATTGAAATTCTCACCATTCATGCTTCACTGAGATTTGATATTGAGTTCCATGACTTCCCTCAATTTACTAGATCTACTGATTTCAAAGGACGTACTGATTATTGGAGAATTTTCTGTGGAGCTGGTAAAGCATATGATGGAACTGATATTGACATCTACAAGACTTTTGGTATTGATAAGCAAGCCGGTGCTATCTTGGTTGTTAGACCTGATAGCCATGTGGCTCAAGTGGTTGAGTATTCTTTGGATGGATTGAAACAGGTTGATGAGTACTTTAGTGGGTTCATGCTTGATCAAAGGAATAACGTTTTGCCAGAAAAAGACAAGACTATTAACGATGCTATTAGATTCCTTCAACCAAGATTAGCAGTATAAGGAGGATAGCTAGTTGTTTTGAATAGTTTTATCGAAAATATATTTATGACTTTTTATTTACAATACTACAGCACAAACTTAATCCCCTCTAATCTACAATGTACTTTTTTGCTCTAATCTAGTTTCTGGTTCATCATTCTCTTTTGCTTTAGTTTCTTTTGTTCCCAACACTTCTCCGCTTCAAACACTGCATTTAAAGCTTTACCCATGGTATCGAAATCAGTCATTAATCCAACATGAGCGGCATCACTAGCAAACTTGCCGACAATTTCTCCCGTACCTGTATGTTTATCATAAAATGTAAACCCCTTTTTCTCCGGCATGAGCCATTTTTGATGAATGACTCCATCACCGTGTCCATAAAAGAATTCGTAATAATTTCCATCTTTTATATCTTGTCTCAGACGCACCAAGGATCCTCGTACTGAGGGGATCTTGTTGCCGTAGACTATGGCCATTGGTGGGTACTCTGCAGCTAATTTGGGATCGTGTTCTAGTGAAAGTATATATTTCTTGGTTGATTCGAGGGTTTCACTCAAGTAGCGATATGCTTCAGCAAATGTGAATGAATAGTGGTCCGGGTGTGGTGTTGATTGATTGCCAGTGGAGTCCACGCCAGGTACCGAGGTAGTTGCTGCCGGTGGTTGAGGTTCGGAAGCAGTCGTGCCTTTGGATGATGGTGGTGGAGGAGTAGATGACGATGAAGACGACGATATAGGTACTGATGCTGCTGAATCAGCACTGGTTTTGCTCTTTTTCAATGATGATGATCGATACATTTTAGAAAATTTCGAACTAATCAGGTTGATACTAGGAAAGGTTGATGATGAAGTGACTGATGAAGGAGGCGAGGGAGATTTGGTTGATCCAAGACTTGACATACTCAAAGTTCTCCCCACCAGATTGTCTTTATCCTTCAACTTTTTGGATTTAGCTTCAGCTTCCAATTTCCTCTTTTCTGAAACCAAGGGGTTTAAATTATACTCAATCCAAGATTCAGGATTGAAAAAATCAATCTTGTATTTTTCCTTTGTTTTGTAATTATAAAAAGTTTCCCCACTTAGTGGTAAAAAGATGAAACTCGATCTCATCATGAAATTAGTTTCAAATGTCAAGATCTTGTCTGATAGCAAAACCGAATCACCAAATCTTATGGGACCAAGAATGTTTAAACATTCACTGGGAGAGCCCACATACACAACCGATCGAAACAATTTGGGGTTTCTTTGTACTGCCCCATGAACCATTAATCCGCCCATGGAATGTGCAATCACCAATGTGGGTTTACCAGTTTCTTGATAAATCTTGGCTAGGAATCGCTCCAATTTTTGAGACACATAATCACCACTTAGACGCCAATCGTAGCCAAACTCTTGCATATTGACTTTTGGGTTGGCATCTAGTTTCTTGATAAGTTTGCGACAAATATCGATGGGTCCAATATGAGATAGTATTCCATCGGGATAGATTTTATCTTCGGCATTCAACTCATCTTCCTTATTTGGTCCCAAGAGAAGATTGATTTTGCGTAAATTAAATCCAGCTTTCAATGGAATCCACACACGTTTATGAGTCTTGGCATCTCGAAGAATGGACCCTCTATAACCTCCCATGATGACAATATTTCCATCAATTCGATCATATATGGTTTCGTAATCAGCCAATTCCTTTTTGTTCTTGTGTGGGATCAACTCAGTCAAGTTGGATGTTATTGCATGTCTAACGGCTTCTGATCTACCACCATCTACCCCCTTGAACCCCTTGAAATAGTTTTCTTCGTCAATAGTGCTAATTGATTGTTGGCGTTGTAATCGTTGTTCAACTTTACGATGTAGTTCTTCATCAATCTTGTGGTCATTCTCGTGTCCAACAAAAGGTACATCAATCTTTTTCAACAGACTTAGATGCCTAGTCAAGTTTTCTCGTAGTGATGAAAACCCACCACCAAATGGTAAAGAAAATGAAAACACTTTTTGCTGGGGGTTGTATTGCTTCATCTTGTTATCGGTGAATGTATGATCACCAATTTTAACTTCCTGATCTTCAGTAGGCTGATCAGGGTCAGCAGTGGGGTGGGCTCTATTCTTGTCGGCTTCGTATTCATCATGAACATCTTTGATCGAATCACCACCAACAAGGGATTCTGCATCTGATTTAGTTAAACGTCGACTTAGTGTATGGGTTGCGGAAACTGGATTATATTCACGAACTTGGTCTTCATTGTCATTGCTGTTCACACTGCTGGCTCCACCATTGTGTTTACCGTTGGCATTTATTGCATCATAACTGTGTATATTGATGTTTTCAGCACCTCCATTTGCCTCGGCGCCGTCGTCTTCTTCTTCTTCAGAGTCCATACTATCTTCGTCGTCCAGTATTTCCTCACGATTAAGCAATTTGGCCTGGTAATCAGTTCCAGCATGGGCATCAAGCGTTGGTTGCGGCAGTAAAAAGCTTAATTGATCCGAAGGTGATTTCGGAGGTGACGACAACGGTGACTCTCTTGTGGAAACCATAGGTGAGGGAGATGGGAGGGATTAGTGAACGTGTTTAATGGCGAAGATATCTAGCTCTTCAAAAGGAAAAGTAGTGATGTTTTTTCAAAGAAAAGGTTAGAATCTCGGGGGAGGATTTAATAAAATCGGAAATCGGCGCGATGGGATAAATCGGGAACAGGCCAGAAATGAAAAATAATATTATTATAACGCGCGGGTAAAATAATGACAGGGATGTTGCGATGTGCTAAAAGGTGTTTGATGAAAGTTTGACACCACTAGAGTGGAACGAGAAGCTTGATGAAGAGAAAAGGAAGTCAAAGTTTATTCTTTAAGTGGTGACAGCGTAGAAAGAGAGAGAGAGAGAGCAATCTTGTCACCATAGTAATGACTATTATCATTTGCGAACATGATTTATTTCATTGTTGTCTAGTTTGTGTGACTTTTATTTGAGTTTATTCAGTCAGTCACATACACACACACACACTTGAGGATCATAAAAATTCATTCAATCATATCGTCGGATCTTACTGAGAATCCAATTTTTCTCTTTCTGATTGACACATTGGGTACAGGGTACAGAGTACGGGGTACGGGGTACGTCCCCCCTTTCTTCGATTACCCCACAGAAAAAATTGACCCCAACACTATAAATGTTGGTGCTAAATAAGCACTAACTGGTCCTCTGCATTTAAGTTCCATGTTTTTAAAATTCTCATAACCATTGTCCCCCCCCCTCCCACCAACCACTTTTGAGGCTCATCCCACTGGATCTCTCTCTGACGTATTTCTCTTGGCATATGATATTTTTATTATCGTATCTTTAGTCGTTTACAAATACTATTATTAGTGCATTTCAGAGATGTAACCGTATTCATTTTTCCATTTTTATTTTATTTTTATTTTTATTTTTTTCATTTTATCGCCGTGCACTGAAAAACGGTTGTTAAACAATAATTTTCTCCCGTTGGTTCTGTTTTGTAATTCCGATCAACACTATCACAAGGTTTCTATATGGGGAGGATTGAAGAAAAGCGGAGAGACAAACAAATACAATTTTCAAAGTGGGCGTGAGGATATACCGATAATTACGCACGGAACAATAGAATGTAACCCAATTAGAAAGGGGGGGGCTAACCACTTACTCTCGTGCCAAGTTTTCTTGACTCAACTATTTTTTATCTTCGTCGGATTTATACATTTTATATCCGATTAATCGGTCTCAAAAGAGAAAAAGAAGCGCAAGATGAAAAAGAAAGATATAAAGTTACACGTTTTTGATACATCGATTATACAATTAAAAAACGAAGTAAAGAAAATGTTTGTTGTACCTAATGACAAAACCAGTACATCCCCACTTTCCTCGATCATTGTCTCTTTTCATCGTTATTCAAGACACCTTTCAACCAATTACTCTTGCCTAAAGTTTCGCTAGTTGTTGTGTTCATGGAAGTGCTCGCAGTAACATTAGCGTTGTTGTTACTCGTAGACGCTATAGTGGTACTCTCTTCTTCATTATGGATTAAGCTCCCCACACTACCTATGCTATGTCCATTGACATTTCTAACGTCTCTCCTTTCACCACCACCAACACTTGCATTGTTCACATTCATGGGTCCACCACCATTGGACGAATGGAAGTTGCCTGGTATAGGCAAATTTTTAATTGAGGGTAAACTATTATTATTATTGAGATCATGTGTTTGGGTTGTTGGTGTTGAAGTCAGGGGGAATTGTTGTGACAAAGGAGACTTCATCATACCATTAACCGCGTTGCTATTATTAGTCAATGAAGTTGATCTTGGATAAGATATCGACAATGACCCCTGTTGTTGTTGCTGTTGTTGTTGCTGTTGCTGTTGCTGTTGCTGTTGCATTGACAATGGCGTCCTACTATTTGATCCAAATGACATATGAAACATTGGCGATAACGGACTCACTAAATGAGGTGTTGACGATGCAACAGATGACGCTGATTTCGGGGGTGGTGGGAAACTAGTACCAATATTGTTCAATCCACTGATACTGGTTGCACCGCCTCCTTGACCAGACAGTGGGTCAACTTCACTCATGGCTGATCTTGGAGCTGGTAATTGGGCCAGTTTTATGGTTCCACCACCATTGACAAGATCAATATCTTCATCGCTTTCATAAGTTGAGTGGTGTAATGATAATGGCTGTGGTCTCTTTTTCGGTTTAAATGTATGAGTCGGTATTTTTAATTCATCGGATGAAGAATTGGCGTTACCGGCGGTAGGAGTACACTGTGATTGCTGCTGTTGTTGCTCTTGTTCATATGAGTCTTTATTTATCTGAGGTAATGTAGTTTGTAGCTGTGGTTGCTGCTGTTGATCCACTTGATGAGGCAATGGAGGTAATGGTTTATGCTGTGATTGTGATTGTTGTAGAGGTACCAGATACTGTCCATTATATACACTTGGAATAGGCACGTGACTAGAAAATGGCTGTCCCTGTAGTGGTTGCTGCTGTTGATGTTGTCCTTGTGTAGGATAGTTTCCTGGCATGTATACTTGATTCCCATAGTGAGATGGAGTGAAAGAAGATGTTGGATTTTGTGATGGTGGTACAGGTGATGGTTGTCCATAAGTATATTGTGATTGCAATTGTAGTTGTTGTGGTTGCTGTTGTCGTTGTTGCAGCAGTTGCAAATTTGCACTCTCGTGTTGTTGCTGTTGCTGTTGCTGATGCTGTTGCTGTTTTTTTTGTTCACTTTGCTTCATCTTCTTTTTCAATTTTGATCGTTCAATCAACAATTTACTATCACTCTTGTCCTTGGTTAAATATGTCTCATAAGCATGTACTGTTTGTTTATGTTGACGTAAATTATCCAATCTACTGAAATTCTTGGAACAATACGGACACGTAAATGGTCGTTCACCGGTGTGTTTTCTCTTGTGTCTTGCTAAATGCTCACTACGAGTGAATGACATATTACAACCAGGATATCCAGTGCACTGAAAAACTCTTCCTTTACTTGATCGTTTACTTTTAGGTTTGGAGCCATTGGTATTGTTTGATGATGACAGGGCAGCTGATTCTGTTGACGAAGAAGAAGAAATGGTTGATATGGTGGATATAGTAGAATGAGTGGCATTTGTTATTGTTGGTGTCAATTGTGGGAAAGACGATAATACTCCAGCACTGCCGTTGGCGGTGGAACTGTTGGGACTAGAGTTGTGGTGGAGGTGATGATGGTTGTGGTTGTTGCTATTGTTGCTAACGTTGCTAGTGAGTAGTGGTGGTGGTGCTCTTAGCGAAGGTAAAGGATAATGTTGCTGTGAGGATATTATTGGTGGAGGAGGAAGTGTAGCATTTATTTGTGATCGTTGTGATTGAGGGTAATGCTGTGATTGTGGTGGCAGTTGCAGGGAACTACCAAAAGGACGATGAGACGAGTAGTGGTGGGCAGATATTGGTGGTAATGAATTTATTCCTGGTAAATGTGGCTGTGTTGGTGGTAGTTGCTGCAGGTGCAGATGTTGTTGTTGTTGAGGAGACAGCGGTGACTGTATTGAGTTCATTTTAGCTTCCGTATCAAGGGTATCCTAATGAAGAGTATATTTCTATGCGCGTAGGTTAAGATATGTTGGCTGGTGTAGGAGGATACTTTTTTTTTTTTTGCAAATATAGTCTGATTATATTAACTGTTTCCTGCCATCTACTTTGTTCTTGCTTCACCTGGTTTGTCAACAATATGCAAATGTGGCAATTTCTCTATAGTGGACGGATGGTATTGTGGAGGTCAAATGTGCATAAGATACCAGCGTGGATTAGTGTTGAGTTAATAGTTTTACAATTTGTTGTTGTCCAGTGGTGCGTTTTTGAACTTGTCAATGTAGGATAGATTTGGGCGTGGTTCTATTGCAAGTGAGTGGCAGTAGTAGTAGCAGTAGTAGCAGTAGTAGCAGTAGTAGTAGTGTACGGTAGGTGGGTTGACGGGTGTATCTGCTGTGGTTGGTTTGAAGAAAGAAAGGGGTTTTTTGAATTTTGTTGTCGTTGTTAGGAAAAAAGAAAAACAAAAAAAAAAAAATTCTCACACAGCGTTGTGTGTTGTGTGCTGTGTGTATATGTGTGTGTGTGTGTGTGTTCCTTTCAATCCAAAAAAAAAAAAAAGAAGCCGTGCTCCGTTGTATAAAAATTCTATTTGTTTGGCTTCTTTATTCTTTATTGTTTTAATGCTTTGTGAAACTTTCTATGTAGTGTATCTTTTCTTTTTAGTTTTAGTAGTATAGTAACAATCTATGTAGCATGTATACATATATCTTAGTACTAAACAATCTAAATACTATGCTGGCTCATCCAGTCCTGGAAAAACATCCCATGGTGAATGTGATGTGTGCAAAAGGTAAAATGCGTGTTTTTTTTGTTCTGTGTCGTATTTGTTTTTTTTTCTGTGTCGTTTTTTTTGTCTTCTTTTTCCATTATGCAATATGACGTAACAAGAGGAGCAGAGGAAGCAAAGAGATAAAAGGGGGTCAATCAATTGAAGGATTTCTCTATATTCACTGGGTATTACTACTATTTACTCTTTTATAAGAGTATTCTTTGGATCTGCTGGCTTTCGTACTGTAGTACTTACTCATGTTGTACTAAACCGTATGTATGTATGTATGTATGTATGTATGTAGTGTAACTCATTTTTTTTTTTTTTTTTGTTCATCAGTGTCAAAGTAGCAGAAAGTATGCTATGCAATGTCTAAAATACTTTGCAAAAGATGGCAAGATGCTGGTTCTTTGCATTCTTCCGTTAATTCTGTATATGTACTTAAAGTTACGATGTTTGATTTTTATACAAATGAGTAGTCTTTAAGCTTGTATGTGTGTTGTGTATGTTGTGTATGTATATATTATATGTGGGTTATAGTGTTAGCTTGTGCAAAAAAAAAAAAAAAAAAAAATAAAAGAAAAAGACTAATCAATCATGCATTTTCTTATTTTTTTGTTTGTTTGTTTGTTTGTCACATTTTGCTTCATTTTTTTTTTTCTTTTTAGGTTGTATTTGTGACACTGTTTGTTTGCCACTTTGTTATTTTATTGTTAAAGGTACACACAGATACACACAGATACACATACAGATACAGATACAAATACAATGGTGATATCGGGTTTAACATTGGACAGAATTAGTAATGCTGTGTTCTACGTTATATACCAGTTGTAACATAAAACGAAAAGGAGACACAGAGTGGAAAGTAAAAGTCATTTACTCTAAAAAAAAAACTCGTCTGCGTGTAGTAGAATGTCCCACAATACTGTTGTTAAAATATGTAAAAGAATATGGTGCAATTATAAACGACTGGGTATTAGACGATAACAAGTATGGACACAAAGATAAAACAACAAGCAGGGATTGCCTCCTCTTTTTCTTTGTATATGGCCCCCCGTCAACTGCCTAAAACATAGGATCGTGGCTTAACAACGTACACGTATGGGAACTATACAAGAAAAATTAGTTTCAAAGGGGAAGCACAACACTAAGAGGGGGCTATACTGGAGAAGAAGAAGAAGGAAAAATTTTCTCTTCTTCTTCTTCTTCTCAAAAGGTACACAAGAACAAAAAAGATATATTTTAAGGAGAAGGAAGTAAGGAAACACATATAATATTTTCTTAAAAACACAAACCAAAAGCACCTTGTTTTCCTAAAGAATATCGTCAGATATTTCTTTCATTCCACTCTGTTAAACTTTGGCAAGAGCCAAAGCTAACATCAAGTGAAAAAAAATGTTACAGGACGATTGCTATGATGTATATATTATTCCTTTTCATATGAAGAGCGATGGCAATTCGAATATTGATAAATGATTATAGTTTTATAAAAGGACGTGTAAGTGTGATAAAAAACAAAAGTAAAAATAAATCAAAAAAAAAAAAAAAAAAAAAAAAAAAAAAAAAAAAAAAAAAAAAAAAACGGACCACATATGCGCATTGTGTCAACTTTTTTAAGAGAACAATAAGGAACCAACAGGAACAAGCACTAATACGAACGAATAAAACCAGGACTCAACAATGTAGTACGACTCCACTTCCATTGTTTTGAGAGAGCAACGCTTCATAGCTTAGCTTTTTCTATAAAATAGTGCTTACAATCAAAGACGAGGTAGTAACGAATGTCATAGTGTAGAAATTACTTGGTACCTTATGTATAAAAGGTACACACACACGACCAACAAAAAAAAAAAAGGGGGAAGACAGGAGAGAGAGAGAGAAAAGTAAGGAGAAAAAAAAAATAATAATAGTGGGTGTTTTCTACGCATGAACGAGATCTCTATTTCTCTTTTTCTTTGCATTCCCCTTTTCCTGTACTCTTCATTATCTCTCTTTCCTCTCCACCAGTCACATACCTCACATGGCCCTTCTCTCTCTCTCTCTCTCTATTTCTCTCCTCAACTAACTAATATAGCTAACTACCCGTTCTACAACCGTCTCAATCTTTTTTTTTTTTCAGACTGTGCCTAACACATGCATTACTAGATTACATAATCTTTACATAATAACTACACTCGTATTGTCTCTATTGTTTCTTTGTAACGCGCATTTAACCGAAACGACAGAACGAAAGAAAAAAAAGAAACAAACTCCACCAAATAATAGAAAATGCATAATATTATCTTACGTGTTTCCCATAATTTAGCTATGACTTGGTACATGCGAAGATTGTCATCATCTTCATCATCTTCATCGTCTCGGATGCCCAACACTTTAGCAAAGAGATGAACGGAATTATGCAAACCCATTAGACAAGGTGGCCACTATATTCTGCATTCTCTTTTCTCATTTTGTTTGCCCCACTTTTGCTAATTTTTAGTTTTGCCTGTTTCTACTACTGAAAAAAAAAAAAAAAAAAAAGTACAAGAAAAAATATCTCATTAGCATCAATAATCCCCATAACAAATCTAAACCCTAAAGGCTATTTACAGAATATATATTCTTCTTTCTATATTTCTTCCTCCATATATTCAAACTTTATATAGCCAGTGAGAAGAAAGTGTTGCATTGTTTCGCACTTAGTAATAATTTAGTAAAAAGAAGTAAAACACAATCACAAAACAAAAGGTGTTGCGTTTTGTGAAGCCAAAACATACTATGATACAGAAGCGGTAAGATACTATTACAACAGCAACGGTGGAGTTGAGCATTATCTGGAAATTAAGATGGAGAGCCTTACCACCGGGAGGATTCACCCACTTGCAATATGGAAGAGTAACACACATTATGCAAACATCTATATACTCTTCTCCTGTTTTGGTTAAGATGTTTTAAATTATGCATACAAAAACAAAAAACTAAAGAGAGCATCATCATTACCATAAATGCGTGAAATAATACTTCTCCACTACGTTTATGTACTTTACTAATCGTCAATCTTTCAAAGAAAATATTACTATTCACATCATCAGATGTTTTGTCGTGTGACTATCTTGCGAAAAGATTCATTGTTTCAATACTAATTTACCCTCTGCTCGCTAATTCGTCGAAAGCTTGGAGGAGAATGGACGCGAATGAACGTCATCTATTTCCTGGCTCATTCGAGTCTCACGTAGTTATTCGTATGTATTGATAGATGTTAGACTTCCTTCCGTAGTGGCCTTGTCGATGCAAAGAATAAATAAAAAGACAAGTAAATTGTCTTTGTAGTTACAAACACGTTAGGGTTGTTTGAATAATGCAGGCTTTGTTTGGTTTTTGACGGTCAATCCTTTGTTCTAAAGTCGGCTTTAAGATCAACAAATTGGACCCTTTTTTGAATCTAGTTGGTGAAAAAGTTTAGATAAGATCTGCAATACTACGCGATAGAAGCTCACCTGATTTTACTTTGCAATACTTGTCTTGTCATGTGAGAATAATTGTTGTTGTAGTTCTATTGAGGTTAACTCCCCTTTCAAGGGTGTAATTGAAGTATGAGCTTACTATACCAGTTTTAAAACAGCGCAGTAGAAGCAATCGCACATGTATATATACATAGATATATATACTATCTAATACCTTTGGGAAACAAAATTGTAAACGATTGCTTAATATTAAGAGACTTGTATTTGCAACTTGATCGGGAGATGACTTGCGATGCAAGCATAGGCGAGGTTTCTCTTAGCAAACAAACTACCTTGACGATACATCCGTCCCATGTTGTCATTCAGAGATAGAAAGAAAATCGTTTTTCAACAGTCGTTCTCCACTTTAAAGAAACAGCAACTCATCCTGGTTTCGAGTACTGATTTTGCGCATTGGCGAAAGAAAAAAAAAAGAGCAAAAAAAAAGCGCAATTTGATTTCTTGTATTTGTGACGAAAAAAGATGCCGCGAGCTAATAACCGTAAGAAAGGTGAGAGATGGTAGTTCTTGTTTACATTGAATAAATCAGTGACTTGCAATGTGTAAGTCGGGTTATGACGTGCGTTCATTAAGCTATAGTTATGTAGTTAGTTGTTTGCTATAGTGTTTGTTTGGTGATTGCTCCAATGTTAGTTTGGCAATTGCACCAATGTTAGTGCTAGTTTCTAGTAATCTTCCTTTGACCTTTCAACAGTATTTTCCCCATTGATCTCTTTTTCTCTCATATTTATACCTTGTCCCATTAATCGTATGCTTCTCCAAAGTCCAATCTTATTTTGACCAGTTCACACTTCCTTAAAATCTCATCAATTTGAAGGGGGAGAAGCATTGGGGATAAAGGAGCCGAATCCTTTTACTTCACTTCTTCTCACTTTTCCTTTCACAAATTGTAGTTCTATGGATATGGCCTAAAAACTGCTTTACAGCCGTCACATTTGGAATAATTGATAATTCGACAAACCATCAAATACAACTTAGTTTATTTATGCCTAATTCGGAAAGAATAGAAGAATCGCGTTTTCGGTTTTCAGTTTTACCTTTTTTGTTTTCGTGTAATCGTGTTCAATAAATTGATTATTTTCTATTGTGCACATGTACACTACCTATTCTGTTTTCTGAATGGAAGTTCTTCGAAGATTAAAGAATGTTTTGAAATGCAGAATCCTTTTTGGTCAACGCACGCACGCACTACTATTAGTTTAAGTTTGCTATCTTTTTCGCAATCCAATGCTGTGCCTGCCAGCCCCTGAGAGTCGCCACCAGATAAACTCTATGAAGGGTGGTTTCATACCCCAGTAGTTGGAGTTGCCTTCAGTACATAACTTGTAGATTGTGGTATTGGCGATTGGATATTAGAAAGCATCCGGTGGTTAGGATATTTTATTGTTGATTACCATTATTATCAAATATTATAACTATATGTATCTTGTGTTATGTTGTGTATACAATCTAAGACACCAAAGATAAATATAAACAAGTGATATAACACAATTTACACATTTCTTATAAAAAAGTAACTGAAGTCATTCACCTATTAGATAAACCTCAACTTTTTCTCAACAAATAAACATTCATCAACGCCACTCGTCGCCCCCAACCACCACCGGCTGTTTAAACTGGACCCTTCCTGATCCCATTCAAGTTGCCATTAGACGAACGCCTAACTAAAATTATTGGTTGTCACTATTTTTTTTCTTTGCAGCTTCTGCGTCTTTCCAAAACATTCTTTTTAATTTTTTTTGATCTAAACTGTGTGTGTGTGTCTGTGTGTGTGCGTTTGTTTGGTCTACACGTTACAAAACCCACCCACCCATCTCACAAATCACACTCCTACAACTTTTCCAATTTTGACATACGTATTAAAATAAATAGGAAAACATCCGACCCCCGCCTTCCCAGCCACAGACCAAAAACGAAGATCACAGAAAAGAACCAAAACGGATTTTTTAGAAATTTATCATATAAGAAACCACTTTTAAACAAGCTGAATTCTTTTACCATCTGACGTCACTAGATCAACTGGTGTTTTGTCGAAACAAAACTACTCCCAAGGTTACACATCATTGATTTTCAACACAGCTTGACACTTCCACTCAAGAAGTACTTCTAAATTACAAAGGAGTAAGAAAGCAAATACTTGATACGCGAATTCCTACACCTGCTCTCACCATGGTAAGGGAAACACATTTGTACGACATACTACTAGTTGCATCCAACGCAACTGTTGAGGAAATATCACGAGCATATAAGAAACTTGCTTTGAAATATCATCCTGACAAAACAAATCATGATCCTCAGTTGACTGAAAAATTCAAAGAAATGACAAGAGCCTATGAAGTGTTGAAAGATTCCAATCAACGATCTATTTCTGACAGATTTGGAGAAGAAGGATTGGACTCGGTTGTTTCCACTGACGCCTCGCCTCAGTACGGCAATTCATCATCTTCACTGTCACCACAGCAATATCACCAGTTTTTTACAGCATCATCAAGGAGCAGCAACGGTGGCGGCAGTAGTGGTAACAGCAGACGCAACAATTTTCAACACCCGTTTGCCAACGACATGTTTTCTCAAGTGTTTGAAGATATCAATTCAATGTTCTCCACTACCAATTCATTCTTTGCATCTCACTCGTCTACTACATCTCCATTTGATAATATGCGTCGAAACTCTGGCTTCCAACAACAACAACAACAACAGCAGCAGCAGCAACCAATGAAGAAGGTGGTCAAACCGTACGGAGAACCACTACACGATCAATTTATTAGAGGTGATGATATACACCATAAATGCGAGGTAACACTACATGATCTAATGTATGGCAAGATAATTAAACTATCACTTCCGAAAGTCGTCAAGTGTCTACATTGTGATGGATGTGGAGGTTTAAATGTCAAAACATGTAAAACGTGTCTTGGCCTGGGGAAAGTCATGATTATCCAATATAATCAATTTGCTCAATATAAACAAACTAGTTCTTGTGCATCGTGTCACGGTACGGGTACATACATGAGACCACAAGATAAATGCATATATTGTGATGGAGGATATGTGGAAACCACCAAGATTATTCAAGTTTATGTTCCACCAGGTGCTAAATCTGGTGATGTTATCATTATAAGGGGAGAGTCGGACGAAGGTAAGAACATTATACCGGGGGATTTAATTATAGAGCTTCGGCAAAAACCGCATCCGTATTTGGTACGCAAAAATAACGACTTATTTATGAATTACGAATTGGATTTGAAAACAGCGTTGTTGGGAGGAGAAGTGATGGTACCCAATTTCTTACGCATGGGACAATTTCTCAAAATATACATTAACTGTCATGGCCAGCAGTCAATAAATAATGAAAAAGTACAAGAGGGGGAAATTGTGGGTACAATAAATACCAACGAGCCTAAAGTGATTAATGGCTTGGGTATGCCAATTAATACAAATGCATCTTATAATAATGGCAGAATTGTTCAACCAAATGATAGACAAGATCCATCGTATGTCGAGAATATGATGTTGAGCGATCAAGTATTTCATCGTGGTAACTTGTATATCAACTTCCACGTCAAGATGCCATCATCCAATGACTTTAGTGAACAGAGTCTTGTTGATTTGCAAAAAATATTGCCAACCACTTCCACATATATTCCTTCACCGAGTGATTCAATTGTGGAAGGACACTTGTCGAATGTTGGCCCTGCTACAAAAAAGAGAAAGATTGTTGATTAGGTAGTGTGTATACAAAAGTACGAGGTTTAATTAGGTGATAATAGCGTCGACATTTGTAGTGTCTGTTTATTTTTATTTCGTTTGACAATGTCATGAGGAGGCATAAACACTTGATAAAGCACAAAATCCCTAAATGATTGGAAGTATACCCCGGTTGTATTGAAGTTGTCAATACCTTTTTCAATCTCTGATTTGTTTCGACCCTTTGTTTTGGGATGTTGAGGTGGCTTCATGTCAACCAAATGGACTAAAGAAACTATTAGTATACTGTATTTCTGATTGCATCAAACGAATACAACAGATCACTTACCTGGATTGTCACAAACGTCATCTCTAAAATATCATCTTTTGCATGTTTGGGAGCCGGCCCTTGCTCTTATCCGCCTGATTGGATTCGTCTTGTAGTTGAAGGCGGACACACACATAAACAAACACACTTGATTTTAAACTTGGTTGTACATTTGGTGACCGCTTTCTCTGCTTGGTTGCAAAAAAAAAAAAAAGACGGGAATCAATCTTTGCAGCAGAGAATTTTCACACGATTTTGTTGCGCATAGACGTCATGTATGAAACCAAGGAGTTATTTTATGATCAACTTTCTCACTCTGCATAGAAACTGTCTGGAATGGAGAGTGTTTGACGAGCTCAAAGTCTAACCAACATCAATTTAGTGTGTTATATACTCGCAGAGAAAAATTGTTGACTTGGATCTTTAGATTATTGATGAGTTACAATGTAACGAATCAATACTAGTAAACCAATGATCTAAACCTAAACATGTCTACATAGCTAAATAACAATAGCTTGGTCATTTTGATGGTCGAGTTTTACTAATTTTATGCCCTTTTCTTTTTAGATATTCTCAAACTTTCACCAAACTGTATATACAAAACCGCCAAAGTATTTCCTA
>OGTC01000275.1_pt1 | contig 19408 bp, 12 predicted proteins | sample 1574531 | NCBI WGS metagenome assembly OGTC01 (sample SAMN03295859, study PRJEB24534) | human gut metagenome | isolation source: fecal sample 2 from infant 9 | host: Homo sapiens | place: USA: Pittsburgh, PA | collected 2014-07 | reverse complement strand
ACCGACAGGACTGAATACCTTCAAGTTGATGTTGATGTGTCTCTTCTTAGCATTGCGCTTCCTCTGTTATTGTACCTCTCACGCGTGCTGAACGGTCGTCAATTGCTCTTTCCTAAAGCCAAATTAGAGTCATGTCGAGCAGTGCTGCGCTAAAGTAAAGTTTAGCGTGCTTTTACCAGGAAAAAAATTATCTTGAGCGATTGATCTTGGCGTCAATTGAAGTATCATTCATTTGCTCTGGTGTACAAGTTTAGTTGAAGTGATCAAACACTTTGGCTAATTTTACTTGAAAATTTGGTAGCCTACAACACACGATAAACCACACTTTTCTTCTTTCTTCACCAATAAAGTCCGTGATGGAGCCACAAGATATACCAACGCAAGAGAAAGCTTCCTCAGAGCATGCACAGTCACCAGAAGAAACAATACGGAAAAAGTTAGAGTCCTTGCCTCACGAGCAGTTGAAGAAACTTATAAATGACCAACTAGACTTGGAAATCAGACTCAAGCACAAGGAATTGAACATGGCTGATAATGAACTCAGCAAGACCGAGTCGCAAATGTTGCTTCTACGAAAGTTTCTTGACATTCCGAACAACGATACATCGAATGCCAACAATTTGACTGTAAAATATTACGATTTATTAAGCAGGTCCTTGAATGCAACCTATGATAGGTTCAAGGAAATCCCAACAACGGGGCTAGAGTCAACCTCATTGTCCAACCCTGATACATTGAATCCACCACCTGGCCACTCATATAGAACAAGATCTACTACATCTTCCTTACGTCCATCATCCACAACTTCGCTGCCACGAGGTACAAATTTGGGATGCTTGTATCGTAGGTCGGATGGGGTAGTTGTGAGACTTACATGTCCCGATTGCCTTCGAAATAACTTTTCATCAGCACAAGGGTTCTTGAACCATAGCAGGATTGCTCACTCAAAGGAGTATACGTCACAGGATACAGCTGCAATCAAGTGCGGCGAAGTACTTCCCGATATACCACAGGATTCCGTTGGACAAAAGAGTATAAAGTCATTACAAGAAAGAGGGTTGGATCCTTCAAAACATTTGAATGTGAGTGAATTCTTATTTCAAGACGTTCTGTCGCAATCCGCATCTCAAGTGGAGACACTAGAGAAATTCGAGTTTCCCAAAAAGACTGACAAAGAACCGGACAACAAAGCTTCCGCATCTGGTAATAACGCACCTCTGAATGAACTTATGAAGAAGTTAGTTAAAGAAGGCAAAATGGAGTTGTCTGAGTATGAAAAGTTGGTGTTGGAGACTCGCAAGCCAGTCAGTAACGCACATTTGTTTGACGATGAAGATGAAAGCTACGACAGCGAGTCACCAGCCAATGAGCCCGCACTTGCATCGTCTTTGGTTAGCTCGGGTGAAAGAAAACGAAGGCAGTCAAGAGGAGGTATCAATATCGCTGTATTGAACGCCCAGACTGCAAGTGAAGAGGAACCGGTTGATAAAAAAGCTCGTGTTTAATTAGGTAGTTTTATGTCTGATATATAGGTATAGTATGGCGGAAAGAGTTAATACATATATATGGTCCTCTGCCGAATCGTCTTGCAGCTACCACACCATCTTTGAGAAGCGGAAATTTTTTTTTTTTGCAATTGGATTAGGCCTCATCGCAAGACATCAGCAAACTTCATTTTCATCGTCATGTCGGGTCCAGTGCTACATTCCAAATTCGACTCCAAGAATGCTCATCTAGCGTCTATCATATTATCCCTCGACACCCATCAAGTGCAAGTAAAGTCAGTTCACTCAACGCAAGCTTCACTTAATACATCATTCAATCTTGACAAATCAAACAAGGTTTCCAATTTAACCTGGATATCGACATCACAAGACTCGGTCGAGGTCTTGGCGTTGTGCTTGGAGAATGGAGGTATATTGATATATTCACCACATACAAATGAAATCATTTCGGAATTAACTACATCTGCTAATGTCGCAGTTGTAGATTTCCATTACTCAGTAGTGACTAAAACCGCATGGTCTTGCGATGTTCAGGGTGGAATTTACGAGTGGGATGTAATTCTGTACCGATTATTACGTTCTTTCAGGATTAGCGAGATTGTGGAGTCAGTTGAATCAATAAACAGAATTTCCAGTTGTTTATACAATTCTGAGCCCCACTTGTTACTAGCCTCCAATTCAATTTATTTATATGAAATCAAAACGAAACAAATAAGGAGAACATTTCCAGGACACATTCAACCTATAACTAGTATCGTTTCCCTTGCAAACAATATGTTTATCACTAGTGCCATAGGTGATCGATTCATGAATTTATACGAGTTGAACAAGACTACAACAAAGGCTATATTTGTTGCACATGCTGCCGTTTCAAGCTTTTGTATCGGGTCAAATCAAAATGAATCGGTTTTGGCAGCAATAGTAGAGACTGGAAGCGTGGAAGTGTTCAATGGTCCACTTTCAGATACCAATCTCCCTTCGGCGACTCCTTTAAAAAAGAAGAGAAAACAAGTTGGTGCCATCACCCATTCGTCAAATTCCACCATCAAGTTGTCCAGATCTTCTGAAGAGAGCAGAAATCCACAAGATGTAAACCTTGTTATTAACGCCATTAGTTCAGATGGTGACTCTTTATTATTCACGTGGATGGAAAGCGGCACTATTCCCTTTTTCGATTTAATAAAATGGGTAGGTTCAGGAAACTATTTGCTTGATGGAAACAAAACTATCATCAAAAACAAGGCCGATCTAAAGCAAAGTCAAAGCTCCTCGCAGTATGGGCATGACGTGGCAGCGTCCAAACTTTATAATGAGAGTCATGCTGTGGTTAATGATGGAACAAGTTTAGCGGATTTAGAAGACGAATCTGATGGAGGGACATTAGCTGAAAAATTTGATAAACTTGCAATGAATAAACAACAACCACAGCGTAAAAAGAAATTGGAGGAAAACCGAAATGGAATGTCGTTGTCTATCATATTATCACAAGCACTTCAAAACAATGATCACTCATTGTTGGAAACAGTGTTGCAAACTCGCGATCCTCAGTCGATACAAAACACTATCAGCAGGTTAAACCCCTACTCTTCGGTAATTTTGTTGGATAGACTAAGTGAAAGAATTCAACGTCAATCTTCAAGGTTTTCTCAATTGAACTATTGGCTTAAATGGATATTGGTCATACACGGCTCAGTGATTGCCAGCTTGCCAAACTTGAACCTGAAATTGTACTCATTGCACTCTGTGTTGGCTAAGAAAGCAAATACATTGCCAAGACTACTTGAACTACAGGGTAGATTGAATTTGTTATACGACCAATCGTCTTTGAAACAAGATTTGAACAAAGAAGAAGTATTTCAAGATGGTGAAGAGGAAGATGTTGCGTACATTGAAGATCTTGATGATGCGCAGTTTAACGGTGAAATCGATGTCGACATAGATGAGGTTTCATCAAGTGAAGAAAGCGACGTCGAGTTTGAAGACGAAGATGATGATGACGACGAGGAGCAAATTGCATCAATCGATGAACTAGAAAATGCAAGCGATGTTGAAGTTTAGTACATATATATATATAGATTCCACATCATAGCTTGGAAGATAGTCACATTTTAACAACTGCTCTGATACAGTCTCCCTTGTGCATAGCATCAAATGCGTCGTTGATATGGTCCAAGTCAAATCTGTCAGTGATAAACTCTTTAACCTTAAGCTTTCCCTCTAAATAATCATCTACAATTCCTGGCAATTGTGATCTTCCTTTAACACCACCGAAAGCGGCACCTTTCCAGACTCTTCCCGTAACCAATTGGAATGGTCTGGTTGAAATTTCTTTTCCAGCAGCGGCAACACCAATAATAACTGAGGTACCCCAACCTTTATGACAAGCTTCCAAAGCATCTCTCATGACATTCACGTTACCAGTACAATCAAAAGTGTAATCACAACCTCCATCGGTCATTTCAGTCAACTTTTGCACAATTGTAGTACCCTTTGGCAATTCAGTAGGATTGACGAAATCAGTGGCACCAAATTTGGTTGCCCATTCCTTTTTCTTGTTGCTGATATCAACAACAATGATTTTAGCAGCCTGTCTCTCATGACATCCTTGAACAACCGACAAACCAACACAGCCGGCACCAAAAACGGCAACATTGTCACCCTTTTGAACATTTGCAGTGATTGTTGCTGCACCGTAACCAGTGGTGACACCACAACCTAACAAACAGGCAGTGTCAAACGGAGCTTTTGGATTGATTGCCACAACCGAAATATCAGCAACAACAGTGTATTGAGAAAAAGTGGACACTCCCATAAAATGAAGAAGTGTTTTACCATTGCAAGTAAACCTTGAAGTTCCATCAGGCATAACACCCTTACCTTGAGTAGTTCTAATCTTGCTGCACAAATTGGTTTTACCGCTCTTGCACATTTTACATTCACCACATTCCGGGGTGTACAAAGCAATCACATGGTCTCCAGGCTTAACATTGGTGACACCATCACCAACTGATTCAACCACACCTGCACCTTCGTGCCCCAAAATGACCGGGAATTCACCCTCTGGATCAACACCACTCAATGTGTAAGCATCAGTGTGACAAACACCTGTGTCGTAGATCTTGATACGAACTTCATGTGCCTTTGGGGGAGCAACTTCAATAGTTTCGATACTCAATGGCTTTTCAGCTTCCCATGCAACTGCGGCTTTGCATGTGATTGTCTATGAAGAATTTTGCTGTTAGTACAACCACCAAGGTTAAAAAACCGTTGAAGCCAGGGGAAATAATTTTGTAAAAACTTTTCCCCAGGAATCATTTTTACACAATTGAGTGTTGTACATACTTTTCCTGCTGTATCTGACATTTTTTAAGAATGGTAGAGGTGGTGGGGTGTCTTTGATATATATCAATTGAATGTAGTTTTGTTAGTATGAGTGAAAAGAAGGAGAGCAATTCTGGGAAAGTATTTATAGGTTGAAAATAGCGTGAGGGCGGCGCATCTCATTACCGTTTAGGGAAAATCAACCCGTTAAGTTTATTTATTATAAATCTCTGCAAACTCCTGTCAAGACCAGATAGGGGACTCTAAACAAAACTTGATCCGAGCCATTTTATCATATATCGTTTGAGTAAGGGCAGTACGGGCGGCTTCATTTAGAGCGTTGGGTCAAGCATCGTGGTTGAGGATTTTCGTCGGTGGAGGAAATCCATGTGCACACATTCATTTCGGGGGAGCTAAAATATTCTATGAATTCAGTTTCACCCTCACAAATCACATCACTAATGGTTTTTTTAAAAACCGTGCCGTTTCGATACACCATTGTGAGACACAAGTCATCATCGTTGAAAAAGCATTTGCAAAAGGTCAAAGGCGATCCTTTCAACGACAAGAAACGGGGTGAGTTTTACAGATCCAGAGCGGCGTTTAAACTATTGGAGATTGACGAAAAGTTTCATCTTTTTAACAAAAACTGTCACAATATAGTTGACTTGGGGTTCGCACCAGGAGCATGGAGTCAAGTTGCTGTTGAAAGGCTAGGAGATAAAAACTTTACAATATTGGGTATTGACATCAACCAAGCCACTCCGTACAAGGGCTGCCATTACATACAAGGCGATGTGACTAAAACTTCAACACATACCAAGACCAGAGACTTTTTTACAGATGAAGACGGGTTGACGCAACCTCTTGATCTAATAATGAGTGACATGATGGTCAATTGCACCGGACACGACCATTACGATCACATAGGTAACATGGAACTATGCAACGCCGCTTTGATACTTGCATTCAATCAGCTACGGGCTGGTGGTAATATGGTAATGAAGGCGTGGCAAGGTTCCGAATTGAAGTTACTTGAAGCTAGAATGAAGGTCCTATTCCTTAAGCAACATGCTTTCAAACCTCACTCTAGCCGTTCAGAGTCGAGCGAGTTGTACTTCATTGGTCTTGGTAAGAGAGACTTGCAGCACAAAGTGCTACTCTCGGACCTTTTCGGTGATTTGGAAGAAGTTGGAAAGCTACAAAGGCTGGTGAGGTGACTTTATATATTCAATGAAGGTACACACTAAACTTTTACAAAACAGCACCAAACCCAAAAGTGATTTTGATAGTTCTAATATACATGTCCTCAAAATTGTCTCTAACCCTCTCCTCTTCACCAATTGGGATGCCACTAAATTTGACAACCACCTTGGTCTCCCCACTGCTTTGAATCATCTTCATGTCTAATTCAGCATAGTGGCCCTCTTTCCAATCCTGTAATCTCCACAATTCGACAATTTGCTCATTGGGCACTAGTTTCAAAAATTTTCCCAGAACCGCACCACCGAAAAACTTGTAAGTCGAACCCTCTTTAGGTGGAAACAGTTCAATTTCGGGAGGAGACCTTGTCCAGGCGGCAATTCTTGAGGCATCAAGTAAAGTTAAATAGATTTGTTCAGCCGAGGTATTGAAAGTTGGCTCAAGATGTAAGGTTGTGGTGTTGTACTTTGGAACTGAAGATTGAGACTTTGCTTGTTGTCCTGATGAAGGTTTGGCGATAGAAGCACCCTTTGATGACTCCGTTTTGGGTTGTGTCTTCGTCTCCGACTTGTTACTTTGGGTCAAGTTTGCTTTCGTAAACGTCGATGTCACTTTGTCAGCTTCCAATTGAATATCCTTGCTGTTCATTTCGATCAAATCTGGTCCAAATTGAATCAACTTCTTTCTCAATTCTGGGATCAATTTCCTCTTGATCAAATCGGTAATGCTTGAATTTTCGCTTGACTCGTTGTAGACACTGATATCAAATACCAACCCATCAGAAGAGCTGTCATATGCCAACTCCGGAATGGTTATTGACCCGTTGATATCGCCAACTTTATCGTTGGATCCCTTGAAGGTCAACACAATTCGTACATCAAACAATGATATTACCTTTCCCTTTCTTTGCGAAACGTCAACGTCACCCTCAACAGAAGAAACATTGGCAATTTCAACTTTGCTACTACCTTCCTCCACTTTCAAACCAGTCAAGTTTTCGTCAAAGTATTCCTTAGACCATGCCAAACAGTTTTTGTCAACCCAATGCCAATTATTTGGATTATTTACCACCATGTCGAGTGAGATGTGTTTGTGGGAGGATATGAAGTGCAGATTCGATATGGACCAAATATATGCTGCTTCTTCAAAAAAGTTGCATCGAAAATTCCAGAACGCGCTCTATTTGCCACAAAAACTGGCAATCCCTATTAGAGAATCAAACTTTCTTTTTGTAAAACACACATTTTCCACACTTGTAAACATTTGTCTAACACATTCCTATAGATTTCTACACAGTGGCATCGACCTCCATGTTATCGAAGGTGACAACAGTTTCTTCAATGTCGCAAATATCACGTACTTTTTGTCCCAATACCGCTGTAGTTCCTCTTGGAAACTTGTAGTCTCTGCATTTCTTTATTCTCACATTTGGCGTGATGTAATTTCTCATCAAGTGAGCATCCTTACCCACTTCCATCACACAAACATCAACATTGGAACCCGAACCCAAATCATTCCAAATACCAGCTTCGATGGCTTTTGAGCACAATTCTATGGCCTCTTCTTTAGTCATGTCCTCTTTGAAATTAGTTTCCAACACTGCCATTGCTGCTAACGAACCAGACCCTAAACTTTGATACTTTCCTACATCAGTTGATCCATGTGCTTGTACAGAAAGAAGGTGTGCTCCTGTAGGATCAACTCCAGCAACAATCAAGTACGCACCCAAGTGGCCCTGATATTTGAACAAGTGTTGTTTCAACATGGTTACTGCTGTTATCACACGTGGTTGTCTATTCTGTGACAATGCATGTAGTTCCAAGTTTGATGCAATCAATTGAGTGACCATTTCAGTATCAGCGGCGGTACCAGCACCAGCACACCATATTTTTGGTGCAAGTCTGTGCAATTTTTCACAATTCTTGTCAGCAACTATAGGTCCAGCAGTGGCTCTTGTATCAGCGGCAATCACGACACCATTTTTGAATTGGCAACCGACAATTGTCGTACCTGTGGATGTAGCTTTTGGTTGTGCAAATCCTTTGGTTGTCAAGAACTGGTTTCTCTGATAGTTTTCGAAATTCAATCCTGCCATCTTGAGGTTTGTAAAGTGAAGATGTGTGGTGAATACTGGGTCTATTCAAACGTGATTTTGCCTTCACGTTTCTGAGTGAGAACAAAAAAAAATCCAGTCGAACTTCAACAGATGGAGAGTTAGACACGACTTTTTTTCAATTTTGTTTACCAAATTTGGGATCAACCATTTGAATAAAATTTTCCAATCCAAGGAGGGCTAAGACTAGATAGGAGAAGGTCCCATTGAGAAAAACTGTCAACTATTACCATTCCTATACCGCTTTACGAGTTCATGTCTGTCAATACATGTCCAATAGATACAACTTTATCACTCCTGCCACCGTCAGGATACTATTAGTGCCTATAAATGGTTGTTCTCTACGCGACTACAACAATTACATCAATCTAATTACCTCAAGCGTGACTGATTTACGACTACTTGATCTCAAAGGCAACGCTAATTTGCATTTCTTCAATCCCGCTACATTTCCAGATGGACGAATAATACCTGAATTCACAACCACTGACGATGATCTGATATACTTGCACGAATTTGAACCATTTAGAAAAACTTTTATAGTTTTGGGAATAGGTGGGTACCGAAATGATAGCGAGCATTTGACCCATTTGAAAAAGTTATACCCAGGTGCAATTGTTCATAGTACAATTCAATTCGACGCACCTGAGTCAATGATATCTAAATCAACCGCAGATTCTTATTTTCACAATGGTACATCCACCCACTTTTCTGCAATCGAGGGTATCTTTTCAGAAATACTTGATTCTTTTTTGATTGCATTAGATGAATATGCATCAGCATATAGTAACATTTCACTACGATCACCAGTATCTATTACAGATAGTCATGTGCTTACCAAAACCATAAATCAAGCCCAGAAACGACTAAGTTCAGGATCAACGTCGTTCAGAGCATCATTCAATGGCATGCCTACGGATACGCCAAGTACACCCAAGACATCAACAACTGACAAATCTAAAACGCACACGAAATATACTGGGAGATATTTAAAATTGATGGGGAATCTATATTTATTAACAGGGAAGTATACCGACGCATTACACAGCTTCACTGAAAGCATCACCACTTTGAGAAGATTTGACGATTTTCTCTGGTTGGGAAGCGCTTTGGAAGGGTTAGCACTAAGTATATTTTTGCTTTCCTTTGTACAAGCGAACTTTCAGTTGAACCCCATGCTTGGATCATGGTTGCAAATTTCTAAATCTTCAGTCTCGATAGACCACTCTGCATCAAAACGTTCATCAGTGGAATCAAATGGATCTAGGGCAACTGTTGTATCACCAAGGCCATCGTTGACCGCATCGACTGCATTCCCCATAGGACTAACATCATCGGTCGACTTGAATACGTTGCCGGTTCCGGAAATGTTGAAAGTGTTGCTAACCAAAGCTATTTATTTCTACGGGCAGAGCACTGATGATCCCGAAAATATGGTGCCGGATGTAGTGTACATTGAGTGCATCTTGAGGAAATTGACGCTAATGATTGGATACCATTTAAGTGCCCCATTGGAGGAGATTGTTTACGGAAAGATTACCTCAGACAAAGTTGACAACACTTTTTTTCTGACTCAAGATATTCTTGCCGACGTTGACAAAATTTTTCTTCTTCAATTGATTGACTTGAACCTCTTGGACCAGTGTCATATTTATTCATACGTTGCTCATGTGTATCACAAGCTAAAGTTTTTCAGAAAAGAGGCATTTATTTTGAGATTCCATTTGATCGCGTTGGTCTCGCAATCAAAGAAATCGCATGATTCAAAGTCAATTAAGGAGCTCTTGGCTGACTTGTTTGACTTATACGATATTGGGAGTGAACCGGATGTGTCTTTTTTGCAGCTGTTGCCTTCGAAGAAAACCGTGGAGTTGTCGTTACAGCTACAAGTTTTGAAATTAGCTCTTAATTCAGCAGAGCACATCAACGATATGGAACTAGCACTCAACATTTGCTGTCTTCTGCTTGCTCGTTACTCTCACTGTATACCTGCTGAAGGACAGATAAGATTACGAAACATGATTGAGAAGATAACTAATCAATCACTGTTAACTGTACCACACTTTGACCCATTTATGGTTCGCAAGGTCAAATTTGTCTCAACTAGACAAAAAGATCATTTGATTCCATTTGTTGAAAGTGAGGCTGAATCATCCAAGCAATCATTTTTTGATCCCTATCATTTAAAAAACGACACAGTGAATTTGGATCGGATTTTGATCAAAGATGAGATTCATCAGCTTAAGATTACGTTGCATAATCCTTTTGCCTTTGAAATTGAAATCAATGATTTAGAGGTGATAAGCGAAGGCGCACAAGTTGAAACGTTGAAGCCTATGACACAACAAGTAATCCCTCTGGCACAGAGTTCACCTGCACTCAATAAATTAAGATCCAATACCAAACGCAATGCCACCACATCAAATGTCGCTCAGATAACAGGGCAAAACACAAACATTGCAACTATATCTCCCATGTCCAGCTCCACCATTGTTGTCTCTTTTAAAGTATTGAGTATGGGTGAAATGAAAATCACCGGGTTTACGATCTCGGTTGCTGGTTGTGAAAAGCAACAATTCCCGATTGTTGATAAGCTTTGCTCCACCAATGGTCTCAAACTTGTCAGTGAGCTAGATGACGACCATGTCGCTCACCCCAATTCCTTCGTCTTTGATACCCTTTACAAATATTTGAAAGGCGAGTTGAAAGATCCCCGAGTAATGTACCGCAGTTTGCCCTTAAGTGTGATCCGACCCCAACCCGTATTAAAATTAGTTAATCTTTCAATTCCTAATGGGTGCATCATGCTTTTGGAGGGAGAGCAAGTTGAGTTCGAGGTCAAATTGATAAACGACTCATCTGAAGAGATTAACTATTTATCGTTTTCATTCTGGGATTCAGCAATCGATTTCTTGGATCGTAAATTGAGCCAACCTCATTTGAATGCATTTGAAATCTATGACTTAGAGTGGAGCTTATTAAACTTCAAATCGTTTCGAATATTGAACAAAAACATCATTGGTGAGACAATCAAACCTGGGGAAGAAGTGTCAATTCAATACTTGTTAACAAGTAGGAAATTGATGAGACAACTGAAAATTGTATTGGATTATGCTAATCGATCAAACAAGCAATCCTTCGTAAAACATTTAGATGTGCCCATTGCTGTCTCAGTTGTTCCAAGTTTGGAGGTTGTCGGGTGCGATATCATTTCTCCATTCTCTTCTGCAACATTGGAGAATGATGATTTGCCTGTTGCTATAGCGTGTGTTGCCAATTATTTAAAGAGAGTTGAAGATGTTTCACAATATTGTTTGTTGGTTTTGGATTTAAGAAACTCCTGGACTAGTGCATTGCATTGCAATTTAAAATTCCATGATTTTAAGTTACTGGACTTGATCGAGTCAAACAAAACAGTAAGATATTTCATACCGGTAAGGAAAGTTTCCAAAGTACCACAAGATCCTATACCTTCGTTACGAAAGAAGCAATTTATCAAAGACTATGATATTACCGCTGAGGAAGAGTCTCAGATGATCAAAATGTTTTGGTTGAAACAGATCATTTTGGAGAAGTTGACTGGAAGTTGGACAGTTGATGATAGACACGGGTTGTTGGATTTGAGGAGTTTGAGGTTCTCACCAAAGATGGCAAGTATTCTCATCATTAATGAAGTGGAGGTAGAAACCGCAATTGCTCTCGATGGAGAGGATTTCAAACCTGGTCGAATACAAAACCTTCAAGTTGACCAATTTTATACAATGCGGACGACAATAACCAATCACACCGACCATGAGATTAGTGGGTTCGTACGGCAATTACCTTTGCCAGCGACAACTTCTCCTGCCGCAAACTTGGCCAAACTGCTCTCAATTGAAAAGAAGATCTTGATCAATGGTGTTTTGCAGCAGAAATTCCCCACGATGGCACCACTGGACAGCATACATATAGACACAAGCTTTGTCATTCTAGAGAAGGGCGAGTACGAATGGGGAACAGTGGTTGACCTAATGACAGAGCAGTGCATAAGCAAGAATCCCTCACATATCACAGCAACCTAGCATAGAATACTATCATTATATATATACACTTTATTTAGATCTTGACACCATTTGTACAATCACTTCTTTATACTCTCAATCTTGAATGGCAATGGTTGAGCACCTTCGCTTTCTAATTTAGCAATATACCGTTGTCTAACCAAATCATTGTACCTCTTTTCCTGAAAATATTTGACCCAACTACTAACGCAGTCTCTTTCAAACTCCTTTTTGATTTCACCACATTTCTCATTTACTTTGGGTAATTCTTTGGGGTCTAATGAGTTGTCAATGTAATTTTCAGAAAGACATTGGAAAAAACGGTCCCTTTTATCCCAGCATTTGAAGCGGGCAGACTTGTCTGGTGCTATATCGACTTCCTCTCCTTTGGAAAAAAACGGCATCGTTTAAATGGTGGGTTATGAATAGTGGAGTTGTTTTATACAGATTCTGGATGAGGATGATGAAGAGGAGATTCAGGGCCCTTTTTATTTTCTCTCTTGATTCTTTGCGCGAAGTTGAGAATTATGAGAAATTGAGATTCCCGCAATTTCTATCCAGTTCTATTTCTACTTTATACGAAATCTATTTGGCTACTAACTGCATCGTGTGCTATACTGTTTTAAACACCTTCTTTATCTTGCTCAAGTCGTACCCCTCATTTAAACACAATTGTAATAGAATTCTTGCCTTTTGCGGATTCAAGTAGCCACCTGCAACAGCGTTATCAAACACTTTGCCATTGAATCGGGGTAAGCCTCCTAAAGGTACCATACCATCCATTGATCTTTTGCTGTATATAATGGGGAACCCTGGTGTAACTAGATTGTGCAAAAATTCATTAGTTTCAGCAGATAATGAACCAGCACCCATACTTGCAATTACCAAGCCCTTTGCATTCATTTCCTTCAACGACAACTCTAGGATCTTGTTGTTTAGTCCTTGATGGGCGTAAATTATTGGCACTTCAGGTAGATTAAATTGCTCGCCTAACTCGAAATAGGTCATGCCCAAAGGTTTAGCAGCAGGGAAGTAATATTTCACCTCATCATTGACGAAATTACCAATATATCCTTGTCCTACTGTTTTGAAGGTATCTAGTGAGTTTGCATTGGACTTGGTGATGTAATAACCGGCACCAATACGATCATTCAATGCGATAAGTACCCCACGTCCATGGCTCTCAGGATGAGACGCAATGACAATAGCTTGGTATAAGTTCATTGGCCCGTCTGATGAAATGGCTGTACTTGGTCTCATACTCCCACAAAATACAATTGGCTTGTCAGTATTTATAGTTGATTGAATGAAAAATGCGGTCTCTTCCATTGTATCAGTTCCATGAGTAATCACAATCCCATCGTACTTGCTCAAGTCCTCTTTGATTTGTTTATACAACTTTGCCACCTCAGGTAGTCCCATATCTTTCGAGTCAATGTTCATAACTTGTTCATACTCTAGGATACACGTTGTAGACAAATCGGGTATATGACTGAGAAGTTCTTCAATAGTGAGATCTACAGCATAGCCAGCAGTTACATTCGACGATTGAGCTTTAGATGCAATTGTTCCACCTGTTCCCAAAATCTTAATAACTGGTAATGGTTTCTCTTCTTCGGTGGTTGACGCAGAGATGATGGAGTTTGATCGGTATCTCAACTTGAAAGCATGATGATCGTACTTGGTGAAATAGGTAATTTCAACTTGTTGCGGACACGTTGTGCAACTCTCATTGACATTAGACAAAGGGACGAAGTTGGTGATTGAATTTGTCATTCTGCGTTAGACTTATGGCATGTACTACGTAGAGCCAAGCGGAGAAGACCAAAAAAAAAAAAAAAAAATTAAGAAAAAATATCAACACTCGTCGGAGTTTATACCTACGGATGATAGATGTACATCACACGTACAATGATCAGAAAGCAAGGCTTGATGGGAACATTATTTGATGGATACTAGTGAAGCGCAAGGAAGAAGGGGGTCTTGACGAAAAGTAAGATGCAATTCGAAAACATCCAGGTGCGTGTTTATGAAGGCATTGTGGCCAGCTTCAAAGCTTTTGGGGATCACATTGATACGGGCCTCCCGAACGTAACAAGGTGAGATGAAGCAGTGTATTCTTACTTGAATAAGTGTCACCATGTGGTTGGTTGGGCCAAACTGTCCATCGGTACACACCAGTCCTCTCTACCGATTGGTTTTCAACAGCAGCTATGTTTCATTGATTTGCAGGTAACTTTTAGTTGGAAACCATCTAATTGCAAGCTTCGTGGATAAAGAGCTCATTGAAATCACATCAGCTTACCAGAATGCAAGCCTTATGGAAAACTGGTCATAATGAGAAGTTTTTATAGAGCTCCAATGATCCTACACCACTATTCGCACCACAGAGACGTTCATAAAGACAAGATGCCCACACTTGAAGTCCCTTTTCTCATACGGTCTTTGTCAAATGTTGTGCAATAGCTTCAGCATACCAAAAAAATAAAAAACAGTGCAGTGATCGAAAGTGTCAAATTAGTTTTTGATTTAGTTTTTTGCAACACAAATCCAATATCTATATCCCTTTAGCACTATCTATTCGCATTTATTATCATCAATATCAAACATAGGCACAACCAAATGACAACATCAAAAGACCCCAACGTTATTGGGGCTCACTATAAAGTCGATGGTGAAGTTCACACCAGAGTTCCTCGATTAAGACGCAATCATCGTGGTGTTCATCGAGAAATTGCTGATCGTTTACAAGACCGAGCAAATAGAACTAATGTTCATGCAGTTGATCACGATTTTAGTCAATTGTCAATCAATGAGGGTGTTGGGAATGTCAATGGTGCAGCTTCATTATCCAATTTTTATCCTTCATTGATGACTAGTAATGGTACAAGTAGCAACAACAGTAGTTTTCATGCAAGGAATGCAACTGCTCATGAACTGTTTCACCATTCATTGTGTCAAGTGAACAGTTTTAATGAGTATGGAGTTACAGGGCGGGATTTTTCGTCAATGACTTATCAACAACTGACAATTAGAGATTCAGTTAGTGATAATGGGAGGCAAACACCAAGAGGAACACCACCAGTAGCGCAAGTGCAAGCACAAGCACAAGCACAAGCAAAAACATTAGCATTAGCCCCGTTGCCAACTCAAGGAGGATCTATTGGTCAGTTTGGCGTTTCACCGGCATATTTGCAACAAATGATTCAACAAATATGCTCAGCTTTAGATATGTCGTTTTCAGATGCAAATATGAGCAAAATTATTGACAAGATAAGCAATTTGAAGACCAGTCAATCAGTTTCGTTCCAAACTCAAACTTGGCAGAATGAGCGCAACAATTTACAAAAAAAAATTGCATCTTTACAAGAATCAATTTCGGACAAGAATAACGTGATTAAAGCTCTCAATTTAGATGTACAGGACTTAAAACAAGTTGAACTGCAACAAGTTGGCAAAATTGAACTATTGGAAGCACAATTGAAGGAATCTTCATTGAATGCAGCCAAGACGATTCTGGAATTATTGGAATGCAAATCAGCGTTTGAATCATTTGAACTGGAACTGAATGGTAAATTTGAAAAACAAGAGGATAAAATTGTGCAATTGGAAACTAGTGTTGATACATTGCAAAAGGAGAATCACGAATTGAGTGAAAATTTGGACAATTGTAAATTGCAAGTGTTGAACTTGACCAATGAGAATCAAACATTATCGACCAATTTACAATCACTTGATCAATCACATAGTGATGAAAAGAGTCAATTGGAGAAGAAATTGCGTCACTTGAAGAAACAAGTTGTTGAAAAAGATTCCAAATTGGAATCACTCGTGAATCAAATTGCCACTACAAAGACTAAATGTAATCGTAAAATCACCACATTGGAAAATGAACATGGTACACTTGTCGATTCATTGAGTGTTGAGATTCAAATCTTGCGCAGAATCATAAACAAGTATTTTGAAGCTGGAAAGGGAGAAGAAGACGGAGGAAATGGAAATTATCCAGCTGGTTTGAAATCGCTTAATGGGTTACCACCACCAACAAGATCAAAATCACTATCCATTCCCAAAAATGACAACAACAACAAAAATAGTGACAACGATGCCCGCGACAACAATAACAATGTCTTGCCACCACCATCCACCAAAGACCTCGACCCAATCAACTCAGCATCCACAGCCCCACACGCTCCCACTGCATTGCCATCCCCATCATCCACCACCACGCTCTACTTGCACCAACTCTACGAAACCAGATACTTGCAAGCCCTCAAACACCAAAAAGACCTATCGGACTCAAACACAATCTACAATTCAACCGTGGCCAATTTACTCAGTATCCATCTCCACTACTTGACCAAATTCCTAACATTCGGTGGCAGTAGAGGCGCTAGCGGCTCTATTGGCTCTATTGGCTCTATTGGCCCTATTGGCTCTGGCTCTGGCTCTGGCTCTGGCTCTGGCCCTGGCGGTTCCGAACCACGTTTGGCATATTTCAAATTGTTGATTAAGGAGTACCAAACCCGCAAATTGCTAAATGGTGGTGATTTGAGCTTGATGCGTAAAATTGTTGAAGTCAATGGCGGGTTGATGGCGGAGGCTTATAAGCGGGTAAGTGAGTTGGATAAATATGTATTGTAATGGGAATGGGCAAGGATAAGGTCCCAATTTGATGCGTTTCTTCTCCACTGGAAAACTTCTTTTTTATTTAGTTTGTTTTTATATATTTTAATCTAGAGTTGGTAAATGAAAAATGCAAAGTAAGTTGATTTTGAAAACTGTAAAATATCAATAAGCTAGCTATACAAAATGAACCCTTTTCAAATATTTCTTTAAAAAAAAAAAAAAAGAAAAAAAAAAACTTGCACAATATTCAAAATTTAAAAATCTAACAATCCATTACTCACTCAACCACGTACATCGTATTTCCATCATTATGAATCCCCATAAGCCTTCTTGACTTGAGTTTCATAAGTCTTTAAAATCTTCTTTCTCTGCAACTTTTGAGCTGACGACACAAATCCATTTTCGGGAGTCCATTCATCATGAACCAAGACAATGCTTTGCAACAATTCAATACCATTCAATCCTTGAGCTTTACCAGTGGCATTCAAGCTGTTTACAAACTTGGAAACCAATTTACGGTCATCATAAGCGGTGTTGGAATCAAAGCCCAATTGGTTCAAGAAATTTTCTTGGGGCACAACAATGGCAATTGGTTTAACCTTGGTTTCATCAGCATATGCACATAAATTCATAACCAATGGGTTTGATCGATACACAGACTCCAATTTCTCCAAGGCAATGTATTCACCATTCAAGGTCTTGACAAGATTCTTTTTACGGTCAATAATCTTTAATCCACCATCAGCTTGCCATTCACCAATATCACCAGTCTTGAACCATCCATCTTCGGTAAAACCTTCACTGGTTTCCTTTTCATTCTTATAGTACAGTTTGACAACGGGACCACCTCTAATGTAAATTTCTCCTTGGTTGTTTTTAGCAAAATATCCAGCATCTTTAACATCAACCAATTTAACTGTAACTGATCCAACCAATGATCCCAATGTACCCAATTCAAAGTGTTTTGGTTCAACAAGACAACCCATGGCACAAGTTTCCGTTAAACCGTATCCCAACAACATTGGTGCAATCAATGTCGAAACAAATGTTTGTGCATCAATGGAAATTGGTGATCCACCATTCATGGTGTATCTAACACGACCACCAGTAGCTTCTCTAACCTTTTTGAAAAAAAAATTAAAAATAGATGCACCAGGAGCATGCATTTTATTCATGGTTACTTTATAATTAAATGCAGCCCAAAACAATTTTTGAGCAATAAAAGGAGCCTTGCTCAACTTGGCCAAAACTCCCTTACGCACCGACTCCCAAACGGCAGCAACACCAACCATAATTGTTGGTTTAAATTCAGCCAAATCCGGTTGACAGTTTCTGCATGAAGCTTCAGTTAAAGTCTTGACATTGGCGTATCCCAATGGTACACCCCACCACAAGGTGAGACATTCAACCACCAATTCAAAAATGTGAGCCAATGGCAAAAATGCAATAACTGAATCTCCATCTCCAACAATATCTCTACCAGCATTGGTGGAAATACCAGCCACAGCAGCCAAGATATTAGCATTGGTGATGGAAACCCCCTTTGGCGGTCCAGTTGAACCTGATGTGTACATGATACATGCCAAATCTTCAGCTGTTGGCAAGTGCAACTCTTGACTTGATTTAGCACCCAATTCAATAACTTCAGCATAGGGGATAAATTTCAAATTGGGGTTAACCTTCAACAATGCATCTTTAGCATCTTGAGCATCCTTGTAAAGTTGACCCTTTTTTCTGGTATCATTAGGGTCAATTGGTTCCGAATGAATGATAAATTTGACATTTTTAGCTTCCTTCAATGGATTAGCCAATGTTTTCAAAAGAGCATTATCAGTGAAAATTGCATCAGCATCAGTTTGAACCAACGAGTGAGTTAAACCCAGTTCACCAAGAGTATCATAAGCAGTAACAATGGGCAAATTTTGAAAAGTTGATGATAAAAATGTTTGTAACCATTTTTGCGAAGTCGAGGCATAAACCATCAATTTTGATTGTTGATTTGGTTTCAAACCCAATTCAATTAAACCCTTGGAGTAGTTTTTAATCAAAGTCAACAATTCTGGATATTTGATATAATTGTATGGTCCCATTTCGTAATAAGTCCAATCTTTAGAAATTTTCTTGGTTTCACCATCGATATTCTTGGTAATTTCCTTGGTTTCAACGTAAACTTCTTTCAAATCTCTCCAACCCATAGCATTCTTGTTTCCATTTCTCTTAAAACATTCCTCAATAAATTCTGGAATGGTGGTTCCTTTACAGTCAGCTGGACGGTCGATAGATGCCTCTTTTTGAGCTGCTCTTCTCCTTGGAGCAGTTTCACCTGGTTTAGCTTCACCAACAGCAACAGTTAACAAAGCCATTTTTTTATTGTTTTTTGTAAAGTTGTTGTAGTGGTTGCAATAGTAGTAATATCTAAATGTACTAAGTTGTGCTTAGCTTCTCTTAAAACCTCTCCAATACTAAATTGATGAGAATCTGATTGCTGTATATAAATGAAGGGAAAAGAAAAGAAAAGAAATGGCAAAAAAATGTGAATTTTGTTTTCGTTGCTTTTGCTTTTGTTTTTCCTTTTTTTGTTGGGGATGGGTGGGGGG